>MDTB01137344.1_pt1 | contig 18223 bp, 28 predicted proteins | sample 811161 | NCBI WGS metagenome assembly MDTB01 (sample SAMN05326650, study PRJNA326480) | marine metagenome | isolation source: seawater | place: Mediterranean Sea | collected 2009
ACAAATTCTATTACTGCCATAGGTGCATTATCCCCATATCTAAAACCTGCTTTAATTATTCTTGTATATCCACCTTTTCTATTTTCATATCTTTTGGATAATGTTTTTCTAATTTTACTTGCTGATGCTTCATCTTGAAGCTTAGAAATTAAGGTTCTCGTATTTTGGAGTGTATCTTTTTTACCCAAAGTAATTAATTTATCTGCCTGGGGTTTTAAAACTTTTGCTTTTGGAAGCGTTGTAGTAATTTGCTCATATTTAATAAGAGAGTTAAGCATATTCTTTATCAGTGCTTTTCTATGCTCTGAGGTTCTATTGAGCTTTTTATAGCCCATTTTGTGTCTCATTAGATAGCTTCCTCAAGTTTTTTAGACAGTTCAGCAATATTATCTGGTGGCCAGTTAGGTATCTCCATTCCCAAATATAATGACATTCCAGTTAGAACTTCCTTTATCTCATTCAAAGATTTTCTTCCAAAATTTGGAGTTCTTAACATTTCACCTTCTGATTTTTGAACTAAGTCCCCTATATAAATAATATTATCATTTTTAAGACAATTCATTGATCTTACTGACAACTCTAGTTCATCAACTTTTCTTAGTAGATTTTTGTTAAACTCAGGTTCAGTTGGTTGTTCTTTAACTATAACCTCTTGTGGTTCATCAAAATTTACAAACATTCCTAATTGATCTTGAAAAATTCTTGCTGAATAAGCAACAGCATCTTCAGCTGAGATAGATCCATTTGTTTCAACCTCCATAGTGAGCTTATCATAATCTAACGCCTTACCTTCTCTTGCTGTACTTATTGAATATGAAACTTTTTTTACTGGACTGAATAATGAATCAATTGGAATAAGTCCTAATGGTGGTTCTTCAGGTTTATTCATTTCTGCAGAAACATAACCTTTTCCACTATTTACAGTCATTTCCATGTGAAAATTTGTATTTTCATCTAAATTGCAAATTACTAAATCAGGATTTAATATCTCAATATCTGCAGATGTTGATATATTTGATGCTTTTATTTCACCCGGTCCCTTGGCATCTAAAATAAGTTTATTGTTATTTTCAGAATTACTTTTTAAAGCCAAAGATTTAACATTTAAAACTATATCTGTTACATCTTCTCTAACACCCTTAATCGATGTAAATTCATGAAGTACACCGTCAATTTGAATGGCTGTAACAGCAGTACCTCTAATTGATGATAACAATATTCTTCTTAGAGAGTTCCCTAACGTTAATCCATACCCTTTCTCAAGTGGTTCTGCTACTATTTTAGCATAAGATTTATCTTCGCTTATATTTACATCTAATTTAGGTGGTTTTATAAGTGATTTCCAATTTTTTATATTTACTTCTGCTGTTTCCATTTATACTCTCCTTTTTTTTGGCGGTCGTGACCCATTATGTGGCATTGGTGTTGTATCTTTTATAGAAATAATTTTAAAACCTCTAGCTTGCAAAGCCCTAAGAGCTGTTTCTCTTCCTGATCCTGGACCTTTAACTTCAACAGAAAGAATTTTCATTCCAACCTCTAAAGCTTTTACAGCAGCAGAATCAGCTGCAACTTGAGCTGCATAAGGTGTAGATTTTCTAGAACCTTTAAATCCCTTTTGACCAGCTGATGCCCATGAGATAACATTTCCATTAGTATCTGCAATTGAAACTATGGTGTTATTAAATGTTGATTGAACATAAGCAATTCCGTTTAAGATATTTTTTTTATTTTTTTTTTTCTTTGAATAGGAACTCTTTTTTGATTTTGAAGAGGATTCTTTAATCTGGTCTTTTTTATCAGTGTTGTTTGTTGTCATATTATTTCTTTAAAGGTGTTAATTTTTTACCTGCAATTGCTATGGCCTTTCCTTTACGTGTTCGAGCATTACATCTAGTTCTTTGCCCTCTAACTGGTAGTTTTTTTCTATGTCTTGATCCTCGATAGGAAGCTAGATCAATTAATCTCTTAATGTTTAATGAAGTATCTCTTCTTAGGTCACCTTCAACCATAAATTTTTGATCAATATACTCTCTTATTTTCAAGATTTCATCATCCGTTAATTCATTGACTCTTTTGGTTTTTGGAATTTCTAATGATTTACAAATATCATTTGAGTTTTTCTCACCAATGCCAAAAATATATGTTAGGCCAATTCTAACTAACTTATTTTGTGGAATGTTTACACCTGCTATACGAGCCATAGTTTTGAGATAAAAATTTAGCCTTTTATATAATAAGTTTTTTTAAAGTCAATGTCTTAAACTGTGAGAATTTGCTCGATTTTGCTTGATATTTCCTCTATTTTTCCACTTCCATCAATTTCATAAAAATTTGAATTTTTTGAATAGAAATCAAGGACAGGTTTTGTTCTATCCATATAAGTATCATATCTTTTAAGTATAGTTGATAAATTATCATCAGACCTTTTTTCTAAGATTTTTCTTTTTTCGATTCTTTCAATAATTGTTTCTTTTTGAACATTTAAAAAAAAAATAAAATCTATTGTCTGTTTGAAGTGATCTAGAAGTAAATTTAAATTTTTAGCCTGACTTAACGACCTTGGATATCCGTCAAATATTAATTTATTCTTTTTTTTGGGATCTGAAATTACATTTTTAATTAACTCATTTACTATTTCATCTGTAGCAAAGTCACCTTTTGAAATGATATTTTCAATATCTTTACCAATTTCTGTTTGGTTTCTAACTTCATTTCTTAAAAGATCTCCGGTAGATACCTGGTAAAGATTGAATTTGTTCACAATGTTACCAGCCTGAGTACCTTTGCCTGCTCCAGGAGGTCCAAATATTATTACATTCACTTGGATTTATCTTCCAAATTTTGTTTTCTTTATTAATTGTTCGTATTGGGAGCTCATTAATCTTGTTTGAACTTGAGTAACTGTGTCGATAGCAACTACTACAACAATCAAAACAGATGCTCCTCCTAAGTAAAAAGGTATGGGATAATTAGCTATTAAAAATTCAGGCATAAGACATACTAGAGTTAAATATAGGGCTCCAATTGTTGTTAGTCTTGTGAGAATAGTATCTATATATAATGCTGTGCTTTCACCAGGTCTAATACCTGGAATGAAGCCTCCATATTTTCTCAAATTTTCTGCAGTTTCATTTGGATTAAAAGTGATTGATGTATAAAAAAAAGTAAAAAAAATAATCCCAGAGGCATATAAAATCATATATAATGGTTGGCCTTGCGAAAAGTAAGAAGAAATGTTTAGAAAAGTATCATTTTGTGTAACATTAAAATTTGAAAATGTTACAGGCAATAATAATAATGCAGAAGCAAAAATTGCAGGAATAACACCAGCTGAATTTATTTTAAGAGGTAGATGTGATGACTCACCACCATACATTTTATTCCCCATTTGTCTTTTTGGATAATTAATTAATATTTTTCTTAAAGCTCTCTCCATAAAAACTATAAATAAAATTGTAAGAACTAATAGAACAAAAATAAATATTATCATTAGAGTAGAAATAGCTCCTGTTCTGCCTAATTCAAATGTCGTAACCAAAGCTCTTGGAATTTCAGCAACTATACCTGAAAATATTATTAAAGAGATACCATTACCAATTCCTCTTTGCGTAATTTGTTCACCTAACCACATTAAAAATATTGTTCCTGCAACAATTGTAGAAACTGTAGATATTTTAAAGAATATACCTGGATTAATAACTAGATCAGCTGAAGATTCTAACCCAACAGCTAAACCGTATCCTTGAACAGTGGCCAATAAAACTGTACCGTATCTTGTTATTTGAGACAATTTTTGTCTACCAATTTCGCCCTGTGCTTTAAGATTTTTAAAATAGTCTGTTACACCGGATAATAGCTGAACTATAATCGCAGACGAGATGTAAGGCATTATACCAAGAGCAAATATAGCCATTCTACTTACAGCACCACCAGCAAATACATTAAACATTCCAAGTAATCCCTTTTGATTACTATCCATCATCACTTGTAATTGTTCTGGATCTATTCCTGGTAATGGAACAAAGGTTCCTAACCTGTATATTGCTAAAATAAAAACTGTAAATAGAATTCTATTTCTTAAATCATTGTTTTGAGATGACTCACTCATGTATTTTTATTTAGAATTTATTAATTTTATTTCTCCACCGAGTTTTTCAATCTTTTCTCTTGCAGAAATTGATGAATAATCAGCTTCTATATTTATTTTTGAATTCAGATTACCATTACCAAGAATTTTATACTTTAAAAAAGATTTATTTATTATTTTAACTCTTTTTAATGTTTCCAAATTTATTACACTATCTACATTAATCTTTTTAATATCAACGAAACTTTGGATTTGATCTAAATTTATTTTTGCAACTTTTTTTTTATTTATTGGATTAAATCCTCTTTTTGGAAGTCTTCTATAAAGAGGCATTTGCCCGCCTTCAAAACTCTTTATAGCAACACCTGATCTTGATTTTTGTCCTTTTATGCCTCTACCTGATGTTTTACCTTTGCCACTTCCAATACCTCTTCCAAGTTTCTTTTTTGGTTTTTTTAGTTTTGTTATTTTATTTAAATAGCTCATTATCCTCTTTTCTCAATTATTTCTGAAATTTTTTTATTTCTTAATAATGAAATATTTTTTGGCGAATTTTGTTGAGATAGTGCTTTCATACAAGCTCTAATTACGTTATGAGGGTTAGCGGTACCCAAAGATTTTGCAACAATATCTTTTATTCCTAATACTTCACAAACAGCTCTGACAGCTCCTCCTGCTATTATTCCAGTACCTTTTGGGGCAGCTCTTAATTTAATTTTACCTGCGCCATCCTTTCCATAAATATCATGATGTATAGTCCTTCCTTCTCTTAAAGGAATTTGCACTAAATTTCGTCTTGCTAATTCATTAGCTTTTTTTATTGCATCTGGAACTTGCTTAGCCTTTGCATGAGCAACACCTATCTTTCCATTTTGATTGCCGACAACAACTAATGCTGAAAAACCAAATCTTCTTCCACCCTTTACAACTTTTGTGATTCTATTAATGTGGACTAACTTTTCTACAAATTCTGTATTTTTTTCCATAATTAAAATTCCATTCCATTTTTTCTTAATTCTTCAGCCAATAATTTTATTCTACCATGATATTTATAAATTCCTCTATCAAAGTATACTTTTGTAATTTTCATTTCTTTTGCTTTTTTTGCTAATTGTTCAGCAACTATTAAGGATAATTCTTTTTTAGTTTTTTTTTGTATTTTTAATTCTTTAGTATTAGAAGATGCCGAAACTAAAGTTTTATTTTGTGTATCGTCAATAATTTGAACACTAATGTTTTTTGTTGATCTTGTTACACTTAATCTTAATCGTTCTTTAGGTGCCACTTTTTTGATTTTATTTCTTGTCCTAAATTTTTTTCTTATTGAATTTGAAATTTTCATTATTTCTTTTTACCTTCTTTTCTTAGAATATATTGACCTTGCTCTTTAATTCCCTTGCCTTTATATGGTTCTGGAGGTCTTAAACTTTTTATTTCTGCTGCTACCATTCCAACTTTTTGTTTATCTGAGCCAGAAATCTTTAAAATATTTTGTTTTTCTACTTTAATTTTTATACTTTCTGGGATCTCAAAATTTATATCATGACTAAATCCAAGTTGTAAATTTAAAGTATTTCCTTTTAATGCAGCTCTATAACCTACGCCAGTTAATTCTAGTACTTTTTCATAACCTGTATTCGTTCCTATAATTGCATTATTAATTAAGCTTCTGTTCATTCCCCATAATCTTTTTGTGTCTTGATTATTTTTTTTTGGTTTTATTGAAACTTCTTTTCCGTCATTTATATTTAAATCAAAAATATCTAGGTCAATATTTAAAGTTTTTTTGCCTAATGGACCTTCAATATTAAGTATGTTCCCACTCAATATAACTTTAACTTTTTCTGGGATTGATATACTTATTTTACCTATTTTTGACATTAAAATACCTTACAAATTATTTCGCCACCAATATTATGTTTCCTTGCATCTATGTCAGTCATCACACCTTTGGGAGTAGATATTATTGCTATACCTAGTCCATTATTGACTTTAGGTAAGCTACCTGCACTAGAAAAAATTCTTCTGCCTGGCTTTGAAATTCTTTCAATCGAACTAATAACTGGAGAACCTGAATTATACTTTAGGCTAATGTGTAAATTTGTTTTATTATTTTCTGATTTGACTTGGTAGTCAATTATATATCCTTCAATTTTTAAAATTTCTGCAATTCTTTCTTTAAATTTTGATGAAGGCATTTCTATTTTCTTATGATTTCTCATTTGAGAATTTTTTATTCTTGCCAGCATATCTCCTATTGGATCACTTAAACTCATATATTCCTTTCTACCAACTAGATTTCACCATACCAGGAATTTTTCCTTGTAATCCCAGTTGTCTAAGTGCGATTCTAGATATTTTTAGTTTTCTATATACCCCGTGTGGTCTACCAGTTATTTGACATCTATTTCTAATTCTTATTTTTGCAGAATTTCGAGGTAGCTTTGATAATTTTTGTTGTGCTTTAAATCTTTCCTCAAATGTTAATTTCTTGTCCATAACGATTTTTTTTAAATTCTTCCTTTTCTTAAAAAATTTATCAGATAATTTTATTCTTTTATTATTTTTATTAATTGCACTTAATTTAGCCATTAGTTGCTCCTATTTTCATTAATTGGAAAATTTAATTTTTTAAGAAGTTCGTAACTATGTTTGAGATTCATAGATCTAATTACAATTGTAATATCTAATCCTCTTATTTTATCAATTTTATCAAAGTTTACCTCGGGAAATATTATCTGTTCCTTTATACCGAAAGTATAATTTCCAAATTTATCAAAACCTTTTGGACTTAATCCTCTGAAATCTTTAATTCTTGGAAGTGCTATATTTACTAATCTATCAATAAATTCATACATTTTGTTTTTTCTTAATGTAACCTTTAATCCTGAATTGGTATTTTTTCTTGTTTTAAAATTAGCTATAGATTTTCTAAATTTAGTTATAACCGGCTTTTGCCCTGAAATATTAGCCAAATCCTCTAGGCATGAATTAATTATTTTTGTATCATTTCCATCTAATCCTAAACCCATATTAAGAACTACTTTTTCTATTTTAGGTCCCATGTATAAGTTTTTGTAGCCAAATTTTTCTTTCAAACTTTTGTTTATGTCTTTTTTGATTAATTCTTTTAGTCTCGGTTCCATTATTTTTTGACTTGCTCCTTTTTATTTTCTAGTGACATAAGATTAGATATATGTATAAAGTTTTCTTTTGAAACTATTCCACCTTTTTTCTCTTTTGTAGTTTTTACATGTTTTTTTACAATATTTACTCCCTTAACTTTGGCTCTATTATTTTTTCTATCAATCTCTATAATTTCACCTTCTTTTTTCTTATCTTTACCTGCCAAAACTTTTACTTTTAAACCCTTTCTAATCATTATAGTACCTCAGGAGCTAATGAGATGATTTTCATTTGCCCTCTATTTCTTAATTCTCTGGTTACTGGTCCAAAAATTCTAGTTCCAATTGGTTCACCTTTTTCATCTGTTAATACTGCTGCATTATTATCAAATCTAACTTTAGAACCGTCATTTCTATATATTCCTTTTTTAACTCTTACAACCACTGCTTTGTGGACTGAACCTTTTTTCACTTTTCCCTTAGGTATAGCTTCTTTAACAGCTACAACAATTGTATCTCCAATACTGGCATACCTTCTTTTTGATCCACCTAGTACTTTTATGCACTCAATTTTTTTAGCACCTGTATTATCTGCTACAAATAATTCTGTTTGTACCTGTATCATTTAATTTCTCCAATAACTTCAAATTTTTTATTTTTTGAATAGGGTCTACTCTCTCTAATTGAAACTTTGTCTCCTATTTTGAATTTATTTTCTTCATCGTGTGCATTATATTTTTTTCTTGCTCTCATAACTTTTTTAAATACTGGATGTTGATATTTTCTTTCAACTAAAACAGTAATAGTTTTATCTGGTTTATCACTTACTACAGTGCCATTTAATATTTTTTTAGGCATTTTTAACTCCAATCAAAGTTTTCAATCTTGCAATATTTTTTTTTATCTCTGTTATTTTAGATGTATTTTTAATTTGGCCATTTACTTTTTGAAACCTTAAATTAAATAAATCTTTTTTAAATTTATTAACACTTTCTTCCATTTGTAATTTTGTTAATTTTTTTATTTCTTTTTTTTTCATATTAAATTCTCTTTATAAATTTGCATTTAATGGGTAGCTTTGCTGATGCTTTGTATAATGCCTCCTTAGCAATTTGCTCCGAAACTCCATCAACTTCAAATAAGATTCTTCCTGGTTTAACTCTACAAGCCCAAAACTCAGGTGAACCTTTTCCTTTACCCATTCTGACTTCTGTAGGTTTCTTTGAAACTGGTATATTTGGAAACATTCTTGTCCAAACTCTTCCTTGTCTCTTCATATGTCTTGTTAATGCTACTCTTGCGGCCTCTATCTGTCTAGAAATTACTCTTTCTGGCTGTATTGCTTTTAGTCCAAAAGATCCATAATTCATGATATTACATCTAGAAGCATTCCCATGAATTCTTCCTTTGTGAGCTTTTCTAAATTTAGTTCTTGTGGGTTGTAGCATTTTTAAATTTTATTTCTTTCCTGACTAAATTCTTTGGAAAATATCTCCCCTTTATAGATCCACACTTTTATACCAATTATTCCGTATGTTGTTAAAGCCTCTGCCTCCGCATAATCTATGTCTGCTCTAAGAGTATGAGATGGAATACTTCCTTCTCTCAGCCATTCTGTTCTTGCGATTTCATTTCCTCCTAATCTTCCACTTATCGAAACTTTTATGCCCTTAGCGCCAAGTCTGATGGCTGATTGCATAGATCTTTTCATAGCTCTTCTATAAGAAACTCTTTTTACTAATTGCTGCGCAATATTTTCTGCTACTAAGTAGCTGTTTGTTTCAGGTTTTTTTACTTCTTTTATGTTTAAAACGACTTCGTTTGAAGTAAGTTTTGACAAATTTCCCTTAATCTTCTCTATATCAGAACCTTTTTTTCCTATTACAAAACCAGGTCTTGATGTGTAGATAGTTACAAAACATTTTTTTGTTGTTCTTTCAATCATAACCTTTGATACACCAGAATTTATAACATTTTTTGTGATGTATTCTCTTATTCTATAATCTTCAATTAGATTATTTCCAAAATCTTTCTTTTTTGCATACCAAACAGAATCCCAACCCCTGTTGATGCCCAATCTTAGTCCTATTGGATTAACTTTTTGACCCATGGCTCTCCGTTTGTTTTTCTTTTTCTGTAAGTATTATTGTAATATTTGAATAATGTTTCATGATTTCAGCTGCTCTACCTTTGGCTCTTGCTCTAAATCTTTTCATAACAACTTGTTTACCACTATATGCTTCTTTAATAATTAATTTATCAATATCATATTGATAATTATTTTCTGCGTTAGCTACAGCTGAAGAAATTGTTTTTTTAATATCTTTTGAAATTCTTTTTTCAGAAAAAGATAAATTTCTGATTGCTTCATCAACTCTTTTTCCAACTACAGATTTTAGAATAGGATTAAGTTTTTTTGTGCTTGATCTAATATTCTTATTGACAGATTTTACTATCTTCGTGTCAATTATTTTTTTTAATTTAGACATTATTTTTTTGCTCCACCTTCAACTTTTGCTTTTTTATCTGCTGGTGTGTGACCAAAAAATTGTCTCGTAGGCGCAAATTCACCAAGCTTATGACCAACCATATCCTCTGAAATAGTGATTGGAATAAATTTCTTACCGTTGTAAATTAAAAAACTTATTCCAACAAAATCTGGAATTATAGTTGATTTTCTTGACCAAGTTTTAATAGGCTTTTTTACAGCTTCATTCTTAATTTTATTCACTTTTTTTATCAAACTTTCTTCAACAAATGGTCCTTTCCAAACAGATCTAGCCATAATTTACTTTCTTTTTTTCTTTCGTCTTCTTATTATAAATTTATCAGTTCTTTTATTATCTCTTGTTTTTAATCCTTTTGCTGACTGTCCTTTTGGTGAAACTGGATGTCTACCACCAGCTGATTTACCTTCTCCACCTCCATGTGGGTGGTCAACTGGATTTTTCACTACCCCTCTTGTATGTGGTCTTCTACCTAACCATCTTGATCTACCTGCTTTACCAATTTTAATATTTTTTTGATCCGGATTAGATAGAACACCAATTGATGCCATTGAATTCGAATTTATTTTTCTAACTTCACCAGATGTCATTTTAATAATTGAGTAATTGCCATCAATACCCGATATTGAAACTGATGTACCAGCTGATCTTGCAATTTTACCACCCGCTCCAGGGTTTATTTCAACATTGTGTATGTCTATTCCAACAGGAATATCTTTTAAAGGAAGGCTATTTCCAATTTTAATTTCAGAATTTTCTCCATTCTGAATTTTTTCACCAACTTTTATTCCTTTTGGTGCTAAATAGTAAAACCTTTTTCCATCTTCAAATTTTACCAACATAATATGACATGATCTATTTGGGTCATATTCAATTCTTTCAACCTCTGCTGTCATATCAATTTTCTTTCTATGAAAATCAATAATTCTATATTTGTGTTTATGTCCTCCACCGTGGTTTCTAGATGTTATTCTTCCATAATTATTTCTACCTTTCGAAGAGTAATTAGGTGATGTTAGTGATTTAAATGGTTTGCCCTTCCACAATCCATCTCTACTAACTAGTATTGTTCCTCTGGATGATTTGGTGTATGGTTTAAATGTTTTTAGTGCCATAATTTTATATACCCGTAGTCAGATCTATGTTTTGACCTTTTTTTAATGTTATTATTGCTTTTTTAAATCCCTTAACTTTTACTTTTTTTCCTCTTGTAATTTTTAATCTTGTCTTTTTATTTACTATATTAACTTTTGTTACATTAACTTTAAAAATTTTTTCAATATTTGCTTTTAAATTTTTCTTATTTGCATTTTTATGAACTTTAAAAATGATTTTATTTTGTTCTGAAAGATTAGTTGATTTTTCAGTTACAATTGGTGATAAAATTTTATCGTATAAATTAAGTTTTTCCATTATATATATTTTTTTTCTAGTTCTTTAATTGATGTTTCTGTAAAAATAATTTTTTTAAATTTTGCAAGATCATATGCACTAAAATGATTTATATCTGTTATTTTAACATTAGGTATATTTTGAACAGATTTAAAAATATTTTCTTTAGATTTAAAGTCTGCAATTATAATTGAATTTTGTGCCTCAAATTTATTCAGTATATTGCTCATTTGCTTGGTTTTTAATATTTTATTTTTAAAATCATCGAAAATTATCAAATCATTATTCTTTGTTTTTTTTGATATTAATGAAGTTATGCTTATTTTTTTTTCACTTTTGTTAAGTTTTCTCTTTTTATAATTACTTTCACCCTTTGGTCCATGAGCTACACCTCCACCAACAAAAATTGGAGCTTTTTTACTGGCGTGCCTAGCGTTACCAGTTCCTTTTTGAGCATATATTTTTGATGTAGAGCCTATAATTTCATTTTTTTGTTTAGTTTTAGCTTTTCTACCTTTGTAATTAGCGTTGTTCTTATACAAGACTGAGCTAATTATTTTTTCATTTATTTTTGATGCTACAATTTTATCTGAAACCTCTATTGAGTTTTTGTTACCATCAATGTTAATCTTATTTATTTTCATAATTTATTTTTTTTTATCCTTTTCTTTTTTTGATTTTTCAAAATTTTCTATTTTTTCTTTAATTGTTATTTTATTTGTATTTTTTATAGCTTTTTTAAGTAATATTTCAGAGTTTCTAGCTCCAGGAATAGAACCTTTGATATATATAATCTCATTCTCAAAATCTGTTTTAATAATTTCTAAATTTTGCATTGATCTTAATTTATTTCCCATATGTCCTGCCATTTTTTTTCCCTTAAAAACTTTTCCAGGGTCTTGATTTTGACCGGTGGATCCATGAGCTCTGTGTGAAACTGAAACTCCATGTGATGCTCTTAACCCACCAAAATTATGTCTTTTCATAGCTCCTGCAAACCCTTTTCCAATTGTTTTTGCCTTAACATCTACAAATTTAGCGTCATTAAAAATTTCAATACCAAATTCATTTCCTTCTTTGTATTCGTTAATATCTTTTACTCTAAATTCTTTTAATATTTTTTTTGCTTCTGTATTCTTTTTGGCAAAATATCCTTTCATTGATTTTGATAGTTTTGAATTTTTAATTTTTCCAAAACCTAATTGTATCGCGTTGTATCCTCTTTTTTCAGCATTAATTAATTGTACAACTCTACCTTTTTCTATTTTTATTACGGTTACAGGCACTGATTGTCCTGTTTTAAAGAATTCTCTAGACATTCCTAATTTAATTCCAACTAACCCAATTTCACTCATTATATTTTTATCTCCACATCAACGCCAGAAGCCAAATCTAATTTCATTAGGGCTTCTACTGTTGCTGGTGTTGGTTCAATAATATCAATTAATCTTTTATGTGTTCTTGTTTCAAACTGCTCTCTGCTTTTTTTATCTATATGAGGTGATCTTAAAACTGTGTATCTTTCTTTTTTTGTCGGTAGAGGTATAGGTCCTTTAATATTTGCACCTGTTCTCTTTACAGTATTAACTATTTCTTCTGTAGATTGATCTAGAACTTTATTATCATATGCCCTTAACTTAATTCTAATATTTTGTTTTTCCATTTTTAACCTGTCTTTTTTGTTACTTCATCTTGTACATTTTGTGGTACTTTATCATAATGATCAAAAAACATTGAATATTGAGCTCTTCCTTGAGACATTGATCTTAGATTATTTATATACCCAAACATATTTGCTAATGGAACCATTGCTGTTATCACCGTCGCATTACCTCTTTGCTCTTGTGTACTTATCTGACCTCTTCTACTGTTTAAATCTCCAATTACGTCACCCATATAGTCTTCAGGTGTTACAACCTCTACTCTCATGATAGGTTCTAAAAGTTTTAATGTTGCTTTAGTGCATGCTTCTTTAAAACATTGTCTTGATGCTAATTCAAATGCTAGAACACTTGAATCTACATCGTGGTGTAGTCCGTCAACTATTGTAACTTTGTAATCTATAAGTGGAAATCCAGCTAAAATTCCTCCATCTGCAACTGTTTCAACACCTTTCTCAACACCTGGTATAAATTCCTTTGGAATTGCACCACCTTTTATTTTGCTCTCAATTTCTCTACCTTTACCAGGTTCTAATGGCTCAACAGTAAGTTTCACCCTAGCAAACTGACCTGCGCCACCACTTTGTTTTTTATGAGTATAATCATTTTCAGCAGGTGAAAGAATTGTTTCTCTATAAGCAACTTGAGGAGCTCCTACATTGGCCTCTACTTTAAATTCTCTTTTCATTCTATCAACAATTATATCTAGGTGTAACTCACCCATTCCTTTAATAATTGTTTGGCCTGACTCTTCATCTGAAGTAACTCTAAAAGATGGATCCTCCTTTGCTAATCTACCAAGTGCTTCTCCCATTTTTTCTTGATCTGCTTTTGTTTTAGGTTCTACAGCAATTTCAATAACTGGATCAGGAAATTCCATTGGTTCTAGTAAGACAGGATTTTCTTTGTCTGCTAGAGTATGTCCAGTAATTGTATTTTTTAATCCAGCAAGTGCTACTATATCTCCTGCATTTGCTTCTTTAATATCTTCTCTTGAGTTTGCATGCATCAATAACATTCTTCCCACTCTTTCCTCTTTATCTTTTGAAGTATTATAAATTCCTGTACCTGATTTAACAGTACCCGAATAAATCCTAATAAAAGTTAAGCTTCCTACAAAAGGGTCATTGGCTACTTTAAAAGCTAAAGCAGAAAATGGAGCGCTGTCCTCAAATTTCATTTCGACCTCATCTTCTGATCCTGGTTTAGTACCTTTAATTGATCCAATATCATTTGGGCTAGGCAAATAATTCACAACAGCATCTAATAGGGGTTGGACACCTTTATTCTTAAAAGCTGATCCTGTAAGAACAGGTACAAAATCAAAACCTAAACATCCCTTTCTAATACATTTAATTAAATCTTCTTCAGATATATCTTTACCTCCAAGATAATCTTCCATAAGTTTTTCATCTTGTTCGACTGCTGTTTCAACTAATTCTTGTCTGTATTTTGAGGAAATTTCTTTTAGATCATCAGGTATTTCAGTTAATTCCCAAGCTGCTCCAAGATCTTCATTTTTCCACACTATTGCTTTCATTTTTACAAGATCAACAACACCTTTCAATGAAGCTTCAATTCCTATTGGTATTTGCATTACTAATGGTTTTGCTCCAAGTCTTTCTTTAATCATATCCACACATCTAAAAAAATCTGCACCAGTTCTATCAAGTTTGTTAACAAAACAAATTCTTGGGACTTTATATTTATCTGCTTGTCTCCAAACAGTCTCAGATTGAGGCTCAACTCCTGCTACACCATCAAATACTGCAACAGCACCATCTAATACTTTTAAGGATCTTTCTACTTCTATAGTAAAATCAACATGACCAGGTGTATCTATTATATTAATTCTGTGATCGTTCCAAAAACAAGTTGTTGCAGCAGAGGTAATGGTAATTCCTCTTTCCTGCTCCTGTTCCATCCAATCCATAGTGGCTGCTCCGTCATGGACCTCACCAATCTTATGACTTTTTCCGGTATAGTAAAGAATTCGTTCTGTAGTTGTTGTTTTACCAGCATCTATGTGGGCCATTATGCCAATATTTCTATACTTATCTAATGTGTGTGTTCTAGACATAATATTATTACCATCTAAAATGAGCAAACGCTTTATTCGACTCTGCCATTTTATGTGTATCTTCCTTTTTTTTTATTGCTGATCCTTTATTTTGATAAGCATCATAAATTTCATTAAATATTTTATCAGACATATTTTTATCTTTACGTTTTCTTGAAGCATCTACTAACCATCTTAATGCTAATGCCTGTGATCTTTTTGACTTAACTTCAACTGGAACTTGGTAAGTGGCACCACCAACTCTTCTAGATCTTACTTCTACAGTTGGTCTAATATTATTAATAGCGTCATTAAATACATTTAACGGTTCATCTTTTGATTTAGTTTTAATTTTATCTATTGCATCATATATGATTTTTTCAGCTATAGTTTTTTTTCCGTCATACATGATAGAATTTATTAATTTTGGAATTATTGTAGATTTATATTTTGGATCAATTACAGCTAATTTTTTTGGGGCTTTTCTTTTTCTAGACATTTATTATTTACCTTTTTTTGTTCCGTATAATGATCTTCTTTGTTTTCTATTTGCAACACCTTGTGTATCTAGATTGCCTCTGAGAATATGGTATCTTACACCTGGTAAATCTTTTACTCTTCCACCTCTAATTAAAACTACTGAATGTTCTTGTAAATTATGACCCTCGCCAGGTATGTATGCTGTAACTTCAAAACCATTAGATAATCTAACACGAGCAACTTTTCTGAGTGCAGAGTTAGGTTTCTTTGGAGTGGTAGTATATACCTTTACGCATACACCTCTCTTCAAAGGTTGCTTTTGCAAAGCTGGGACCTTGTTCCTTGTAATCTGTTTATCTCTACTTTTTCTTACTAACTGATTAATTGTTGGCATAATTAATTTTCACAATTTATTTATTTTTGATGAGAATAACTGACATGTTATTTGAGGCAGCGTTTAGTGATCTAGTCACTACATTCCAACCAAAAACATGGCCAAAATACATTAGAAATTCTATTTGTCAAACTAAATAAGAATTAAATTAAGCTTGTTTTTATTGGTTTATTTGTACTTCTGAAGCTTCGTTGAGATCTTGCTCAGATAAGTATTTCTGATCATCTTGAATGGCTTTTTTGTTCCAAGTATTCTTTATTGACCCAGTGCCAGCAGGTACAAGTCTTCCCACAATTACATTCTCTTTTAAGCCTGTAAGTTTATCAACCTTACCTTTAATAGCTGCATCAGTTAGAACTCTTGTAGTTTCTTGAAATGATGCTGCTGATATAAATGACTCAGTTTGTAAAGAAGCTTTTGTAATACCCATTAAAACTCTTTCACCTACAGCAGGTTTTTTTCCTTCTGCTATTAATTCTTCATTCATTGTTTCAAATTTTATTCTATCTATAATCTCTCCAGGCAATAATTTACTATCTCCAGTTTCCTTTACTTCTATTTTCTTCAACATTTGTCTTAATATAGTTTCAATATGTTTATCGTTAATTATTACACCTTGAAGTCTATATACATCCTGAACTTGGTTAACAAAATATTCTGTTAATTCCTCTATTCCTAATATTCTTAAAATATCATGAGGTAGAGGTTGACCATCTAATAAGTATTCACCTTTTTTTATTTTTTCACCTTGGTTAAAGTTTATGTGCTTACCTTTTGGAATTAAGTAACTTGATGTATCACCATTTTTAGCTTCAATTGTCACTCTTTGCTTACCTCTAACTTCTTTTCCAAAAATTACACTACCATCGTTCTCAGCTATTATTGCGCTATCTTTAGCTTTTCTTGCTTCAAATAGTTCAGCAACTCTAGGCAATCCTCCAGTAATATCTTTTGTTTTTGTTGTTTCTTTAGGAAGTCTAGCAATAACATCACCGGCAGAAATTTTTGCACCATCTTTAACAGATAAAATCGAGTCTGGAACTAAATAATATCTTGCTTCGTTATCATCTGCTTTTTTAATAATATTTCCTTTTGAGTCTCTTAATGTTATTCTAGGCTTTAGATCGGTGTTTTTAGATTGCGTTTTCCAATCTACTACAGCATTCGTAGAAATTCCAGTTGCATCATCTACAGTTTCTGCAATTGAAACCCCATCAATTAAATCAACATAATTCGCAATTCCATCTTTTTCTGCAATAACTGGCGTTGTGTAAGGATCCCATTCGCAAATTTTAGCTCCTTTTTTAACTTTATCTAAGTTTTCAAAAAATAGTTTTGATCCATATGGAACTTTATAAGATGCTACTTGTAGACCATTTTCATCTTCTATAGATATTTCTGTATTTCTTCCCATGACTATTTGATTATTTTTTGAGTCTTTAATCAGGTTTGTATTAACAATTTTAAGTATACCTTCAGAATTTGATATTATTTGCGACTCTTGTTTAACAGAGGCCGTTCCGCCTACGTGAAAAGTTCTCATGGTAAGCTGTGTTCCTGGCTCTCCAATAGATTGAGCTGATATCATACCTATAGCTTCACCAACATGTACCATTTTCCCTCTAGACAAATCTCTACCATAGCAAGTAGCACATACCCCTTCTTTAGAGCTACAAGTCATGACCGAATAAACTTTTAATGATTTTACTCCAGCGGCGTCTATTTTTTCACACGCTGCTTCATCAATCATATGTTCTTTTTTAATTATTACGTCTCCAGTTAATGGGTTTTTTACATCAAATGCAGTAACCCTACCTAAAGCTCTTTCTGAGAGACTCACCATAATATTTCCACCTTCTAGGACTTCAGTAAGTTCAATTGATCCAGGACTATCGCATTTTACTTTTGTTACTGTTAAATCTTGAGCTACGTCACATAATCTTCTTGTTAAATATCCTGAGCTTGCTGTTTTAAGAGCTGTATCTGCTAAGCCTTTTCTAGCTCCATGCGTTGAATTAAAATATTCTAAAGCTGTAAGACCCTCTTTAAAATTTGATGTAATTGGAGTTTCAATAATTTCACCTGAAGGTTTAGCAATTAAACCTCTCATTCCAGCTAATTGTTTCATTTGTGCTGCCGATCCCCTTGCACCACTATCAGCCATCATAAATACTGAATTAATTTTAATTCCATCTTCTGTAACTTCAGTTGCTGAAATTCTTTTCATCATTTCGGATGCAACTCTGTCTGTACATTTAGACCAAGCATCAATAACTTTGTTATACTTTTCACCTCTTGTTATCAAACCTTCTGCATATTGGCCTTCATAATCAGAAATAAGTCTTTTAGTCTCATCAATTAATTGTTCTTTATTATCAGGTATTAAAAGATCATCTTTTCCAAATGAAATTCCAGCCTTGAATGCATGTTTAAATCCAATATCTTTTAATTTATCACAAAATATTACAGTACTTTTTTGACCTGAAAATCTAAATACATGATCAATTACTTCAGA
>MDTB01227393.1_pt1 | contig 18221 bp, 20 predicted proteins | sample 811161 | NCBI WGS metagenome assembly MDTB01 (sample SAMN05326650, study PRJNA326480) | marine metagenome | isolation source: seawater | place: Mediterranean Sea | collected 2009
AATGCTGCAAATTTTTCAAACAAGGGCTTAGAATTTTATAATAATTTAGATTATTTGAATGCAGCATTGCAATTTGAGAAAGCGATAGAATTAAATCCGCTTGATTATGCTTATTATGAAAATGCATCAACTTCAAATTATATGATAGGGAATTATAATTTGGCATTAGAACATATTAATAAAGTTATTAATGAACTAAACCCGCTTAACGGAAAGTGCGAATACATAAAAGCATTAATATTTATTCGTTTAGGTGATCCAATAGGTGCTTGCCCATTATTAGAAACATCAATTAAATCAGGTTTTTCACAAGCAAATCCATTATTTGGCCAGTATTGTAAATAGTAAAAGGGATTTAATAAGAAATTAATTTTAACAAAAAAAATTATCTATTATTAATTTTGTTTTAACCAAAAAAACAAGTACATTTGTTACTTGATAATGAACCGTGATCTAAATTAATTGATTAACTCCCAGCTGAATCTTGTAAAATTTACAGCTGGGTTACTACAAGAAATAATGGGGAATTGGTTTGCTCTTTACACAAAATCAAACTTCGAAAGGAAAGTTGTTGCAACTCTTTTAGAGAAAAATATAGAAGCGTTCAGCCCAACTTTTAAAACTTTTAAGCAATATTCTGATAGAAAAAAAAAGATTGAGAAGGTTTTATTACCAAATTACGTATTTGTAAGGGTTGATCCAAAAGACAGGCAGGATGTTTTTTCTGTTAAAGGTGTTTTAAGATATGTATTCTGGTTAGGGAAACCAGCTGAGATTCGTAATTATGAAATTGATCAAATGAGAAATCATCTAAACCATTTTTATGATGACTTTTCATTAAACCAATTAAGACCAAATACTAACTACGAGATAAAAGCAGGTCCATTAAAAGGTATCACTGGCACCGTAGTTGATATTAAAAAGAACAATATTAGGTTAGCATTAAATTCTCTTGGAGTAATAATAACTCTAAAGCGAAACAAAGCCTAATCAAATTTTATCAAAATAAATTTTAAAGTTTGCTATGGGGCAGACATGGCGGAGCCGTATTTAAAATAAGTTATTTCAAAAAATGCTGGGTGAATTAATAACATCAAAAACACGCTTAAGACTCTTAATTAAATTTTTTGTTTCACAAGCAAATCGTGGACATTTAAATGGTCTTGCATCTGAAATGGGAGAATCCACAAACGCAATTAGAAGAGAGCTAAATCACTTGCAAGGAGCAGGCTATTTAGATAAAGTGAAAGTCAATAATAAAGTTGAGTATAAAGCTAATATTAACCACCCCTTGTACGATGTTTTAAGAAAAGTAGTTCTAAAACATTTAGGTCTTGAAGATGTTGTTGAAACTGTTTTAGATCGTATGGGTGATGTAGATCAGATAATCTTGGTTGGAGACTATGCAAAAGGTAACGATAGTGGACTTATTGAAGTTTTTTTAATTGGAAAAGATTTAAATATGGATTATATTACTCAACTCGAAAATAAAATTGAAAATATAATAAAACGTAAAGTCAGCTTTTATTTGGCATCAAAATTTTTAGCAAATACTGAACATATTTTATTATTTAATTCCAAAAGGAGATGATACCGAAAGAAATTGTAGAGCGTCCATGGGGGAGATTTTTTGTGTTACATGATGAACCAACCTATAAATTAAAGAGAATTGAGGTCGATCCAGATGGAAGACTATCATATCAATATCATAAAAAAAGATCTGAAGCATGGACCATTGTTGAAGGTTCTGGTTTAATCACATTGAATGGACATACTAAAGAGTATTCAAAAGGTGATACGGTGCTTATACCACAAGGGGTAAAGCATCGAATTGAAAATAAAGGATCAAAAAAAGTAATTTTTATTGAGGTCCAAACTGGTACCTACTTTGGAGAGGATGATATTGTTCGAATTGAAGATGATTACAATAGAATATAAATGAGAAAATTAAAAGCCATTATTGTCTCAGGATATTTTAATCCACTTCATAAGGGACATATAGAGCTTTTTCAAAAAGCAAAGAAAGAAGGGGATACGCTTTGGGTTATCGTAAACAGTGACCTTCAAAGAGAGTTAAAGCGAAGTAAAGAGTTTATGGATCAAAATGAACGCCTTACCATTGTAAGTGCTATTGAGATTGTAGATAAAGCACTAATCTCAATTGATAAGGATAAAACACAATGTGCTACCCTTACTGATTTAGCGGATAAATATTCATCTGAGTATGAGTTATATTTCGCTAATGGTGGAGATCAAAATATTGATTCAATACCAGAAGCTCCTATTTGCAAAGAAAAAGGAATCAGTCTTTTGGAAGGATTAGGAGATAAAATTCAATCTTCGGCATGGCTTTTAAAAAAATTAGGTGAAAGTTAAAGAGATTTGTTGTATTGGAGCAGGTTATGTTGGCGGACCCACAATGTCAGTTATTGCACTCAAATGCCCAAAAATAAGAGTAACTGTTGTTGACGTAAATAAAGAAAAGATAAAAGCTTGGAATGGCCCACTTGACAAATTACCCATATTTGAACCTGGACTTTCTGAAGTTGTGAAAGAGACCAGAGGCAGGAATTTATTTTTTTCAAATGATATTCAAAAAGCTATCCAGAAGTCTGAAATGATTTTTATGGCTGTCAATACTCCTACCAAGACAAAGGGAGAGGGAGCTGGGATGGCAGCTGATTTGAGGCACATTATTTCGTGCACTAAAGACATAGCTAAATACTCTAAGACAAACAAAATAATTATAGAGAAATCCACGCTACCAGTTCGAACGGCTGAAAAAATTAAGGAGATTTTAAATTCAGAAGGGGGTGATTTAAAACATGAAGTTTTATCAAACCCTGAATTTATGGCAGAGGGAACCGCAATTAAAGATTTGTTTAAATCAGATCGTGTATTAATTGGCGGGGATTCTACTATTACTGGTCAAAAGGCAATGAAAAAACTAATTAAAATATATATTAATTGGATCCCTAAAGAAAAAATAATAACTTCAAATATTTGGTCTTCAGAACTATCAAAACTAGCATCAAATGCAATGTTAGCTCAGAGGATTTCTTCAATCAACAGTCTTTCTGCTTTATGCGAAAAGACTGGAGCAAATATTAAGGACATTTCTTTGGCTGTTGGAATGGATAAAAGAATTGGGCCACATTTTTTAAAAGCGTCCGTTGGATTTGGGGGAAGTTGCTTTCAAAAAGATATTTTGAATCTTGTTTATTTATCTAATTATTATGGTCTCAAAGAAGTTGCTGAATATTGGCATCAGGTAGTAAAATTAAATGATTATCAGAAAAAAAGATTCTCAGATAATATCATAAAGAATCTAGATGGAAGCATAAGTAATAAGACAATAACTATTTTAGGGTGGTCTTTTAAACCAAATACTAATGATACTCGAGAGAGTCCCGCTATTTACGTTGGAATTAATTTATTAAAAAAAGGTGCAATATTAAAAATTTATGATCCATTGGTGAAAAAAGCACAAATCATTCAAGATCTTAATAATTTGATTAAACTTGATTCAGATTTAAAGGTTAAATCTTCTGAACTTATTAGTAAGGTAAATGTTTGCTTAGATATAGATTCAGCAATTAATAAAACAGATGCTATATCAATTATTACAGACTGGGCTGATTTCAAACAAATAAAATGGGAGAATATTAGAAAAAATAAAATACCGGTTTTTCATATCCTTAACAACTCTAACCACAATGTTTATCCAGATATTAATTGATAATAAAGATTCTTGGATAATAAAATATTCGAAAATCCTTATTAGGAGAATAACTGAGTTAGGTCACAAAGTTGAATTAATTCATGAATCACAAAAAGTAAAAAAAGGCGATATTTTATTTCTTTTATCGTGTGAAAAGGTATTTAAAAGATTGAATTTGAATAAACACAATATCGTTGTTCATGAAAGTGATCTTCCAAAGGGTAGAGGATTCTCACCACTAACATGGCAAATACTTGAGGGGAAAAATAAAATACCGATAACGTTATTTGAGGCAAATCCAAAAATTGATTCAGGCGATATCTATTTCCAAGAATCTATAAATTTATTTGGGAATGAATTGATTGACGAAATAAGAAAACATCAATTTGAAAAAACACTAAAGTTGATCTTAAACTTTATTGACAAAATAAAAAATTTAAATCCTATTCCGCAAACTGGAAAAGTCTCAAGCTATAGAAGGCGAACTAGATTAGATAGCCGTTTGGATATAAACAAATCGATTAATGAACAATTTAATTTATTAAGGGTAGTAGATAACAATAGATATGCTGCTTTTTTTAAAAAGGACAATATTGAATACATAATAAAAATATATAAAAAAAAGATTTAAATGGCAGATGAAATAACTATAGGGAATGAAATAATTGGAGAAAAAAGACATCCATTTATTATAGCTGAAATGTCTGGAAATCATAATGGTTCAATACAAAGGGCATTTAAAATAATTGATGCTGCCATTGCTTCAGGAGCTAATGCTATAAAACTGCAAACCTATACAGCTGACAAAATTACAATTGACAGGAAAGGAGGCTTATTCGATATAAGAGATAAAAGTTCTTTATGGAATGGGAGAAATCTTTTTGAACTCTATAAAGGGGCTTATACCCCATGGGAATGGCATCAGGAGTTGTATAATTATGCGAATGATAAAGGAATCCAAATTTTCAGCAGTGTTTTTGATGAAACTGGAATAGAATTTTTGGAAAAATTAAATGTTCAAGTATACAAAATAGCTTCTTTCGAAAACAATCATTACCCCCTTTTAAAAAAAATTGCTCAAACAAAAAAACCAGTCATAATGTCAACAGGCCTTTCAAATATATCAAATCTTGAAAAGTCAGTTAACATACTAAGAGAAAATGGATGTAAAGATCTGATTTTATTAAAGTGTACAAGTACTTATCCCTCGTCACCAAAAAATTCTAATTTAAAAACAATCCCTATAATTAAAAAGATCTTTGGGTGCCAGGTAGGTCTATCAGACCATACTTTAGGAATAGGTGTCCCTATTGCAGCAATTTCATTTGGTGCTTCAGTTATAGAAAAACATTTCACCCTAAGCAGGAGTGATGGAGGAGTTGACAGTGCTTTTTCTCTTGAGCCAGGTGAACTAAAATTATTAGTACAAGAAAGTAAGAGAGCTCATGATTCATTAGGAAAAGTTTTTATTGGGATTACTGAGGAGGAGAAAAAAAGTCTCAGGTTTAAAAGGTCAATATATATAATTTCTGATGTAAAGAAAGGAGAACAGTTTACAAAAAAAAATATTGGTATAATTAGACCTGGGGATGGTTTAGAAACAAGTTTTTATGAAATGGTTTTAGGAAGAAAATCAAAAGAAAATATTAAAGGAGGGACACCTTTCCGTTTAGATATGTTATAATGGGGAGGAGAATTTTAATTTCAGGATTGGGGGGCTCACTTTTCCCATATTTAAATGATAAACTTGTAGAAAAAAATTATGATATATATTATGTTGATTCAAATCCTGAATTAAAATTTATATACCCTAATCTTAAGTTATATATATCTCCTCTTGTAACAGAAAAAAAATATCTAGATTTTATTACTACATTAATTAAAAAACATCAGATTAATATTTATGTTCCCTTGATTGATGAAGAATTAATAGTAGCAAAGAATATAGAAGAATTGATCCCAAACTTGAAAGTTTTAATCCCTTCAAAATCATTCATTGAGTTATGTCTCAACAAATTTGATTTGATGAATAAGTTGAACCAGTTAGAAATTTCTATAACAAAATCTTACATAAGCTCAAACTTTAATTGGCAAATTCCCCCTCCTGTTTTTTTAAAACCAAATATTGGACGAGGAAGCAGAGGTATTAAAAAAGTATTTAGCAAATCTCAATACCAAATTTACAAAGAAGAAAATTTTGGAAAAGGCGATATATTAATTCAACCAATTTTTAGTGGAATAGAATATACTGTTGGTGTGTTATCAAATCCTAATAATAAAATTATAAGCATAAGTCCAAAAAGGGTAATTAGAAAAAACGGAATAACTATTAATGCAGTTACAGAGAATAATACGATAATTGATAAATTAGCAATAGAAATCACAAAGCACCTTGAGCCAAGGGGACCATTCAATATTCAATTATTCGTTACTAAGGAAAATAGGCCGATAGTGTTTGAAATTAATCCTAGATTTTCGACAACTTTAGTTTTAAGCATTGAGGCTGGGATAGATGAAGTTGATTTATTAGTCAATAATTATTCTATACAGAATCCAAAACAATATTATGCTAAAGAGGGCGTCTATTTATATAGAAATTGGAATAATAATTTTTACAAAAAAAATTAAAGTTGGATATTTTAATTATTGGTGGGACACGCTTCTTGGGGAAATTATTTGCAGAAAGACTTATATTTTCCAAAGAATTTAATTTAACAATATTATCTAGAAACCCAATAGTTAATCAATTTGAATGTGAAACATTAAATTTTGAAAAAAAATTGGGATTAGAGTATCTTCGTGGAAAATACTTTAGTTTAGTTTTCGATTTTTTAGTTTATGACGAAAAAGATATTTTAGATATCAAAAAAAATCTAAATTTTTCAAAATATATTCTAATTTCAACAACTTGGATCAAAAAATTAAATTATAGCAATTCAATAGATGACTTAGTCATTGATTTAGATAAAAAATCCATAACCAAACTTAGCTCTACAACAAAAAAATATCTTTTAGGTAAAAGAAGTGCTGAGAATCTACTCTACAAATCATATGAAGAAGATAAATTCCATATAATTAGACTACCAATTTTTTTCGGAGAAAAAGATCACACAAAAAGGCTTTCATTCTATATTTCTAGGTTGTTAAAAAACAAGCCTCTTATTGTTATAAATTCAGGGATTAATATTTGTCAAATTGCTTATGTTGAAGATTTAGCTAATATTTTATATTCTTTTTCGAAACAACATAATCAAGTAAAAACAATCTTAAATGCATTGCCTCACCCAGGATTGAGCGTAATTGATTTCATAAAAACTATAAAAAAGACTCTTAATTCAAATTCAAAATTGATTTTTGTAAGAGAATCATTATTAAGAAAAAAATTTCCCAAATATCTTGATCTTGATCCTCTTTGGAAAGAGGAATATATTGAAAAAGGCGAGAATAATATTTTTAAATTCTATAATTTTCAACCTACAAAGACCACTGATTGGATTGAGAAAATATCTAAAAGCTTAAAAAACATCTCTTCCTATTCAAACGAACCTCAATTAGAAGAAATAAATTTTGTAAAACAAATAATTCATTAAAAATCAATGGATTTTGTTATTGGAGATTTACATGGCGAAAAAACAAAATTAAATTCATTAATCAAGCTAATTATCAAAAAAGAGGCTAAGCCCTCATTAATTTTTATTGGTGATTATATTGATAAAGGAGAGCAATCAAGAAAACTATTAGATTATCTAATTAAACTTAAAGATGAATTTGCTACTACTTTTCTAATGGGAAATCACGAATTTTATTGGTTGAACCTAAAAGAAAACAAAAATTTAATTTTAAAATACGGAGGATTAAAAACATTAAATGATTTCTGCTCAAAATCTATTGAAGCTTGTGGAGAACTAATGATTTCAAAATATTCTGATATTTTCAATAATCTTAAATCTTATTATGAAACAGATAAATTTATAATTTCTCATAGTGGGTTACCAGCTTCAATAACTAAGAACTGGAATGTAGAGAAACTAAATCATAGTAGTTTTCTTTTTAACAGATATGAATTTATTAGGTCAAAATCATATTTTAAAAAAAATAAAAAAATCATTTTTGGGCATACCGCTTTCTTTACACCATATGTTGACAATTATAAAATTGGGATTGATACGGGGGCGTGTTATTCTAAAGAACAACCATTAACATCATTCTGTTTGGAAACCCAAGAATTTTATAATTCAAATGGTGAAATTTATAATATCAACAAAATCAAAAAGGATAGATGTCCTGTAATAATTAGGTAAAAATGTTTGAAAAGAAAAAAATAATGGTAATTGTCGCTCATCCGGATGACGAGATTCTAGGATTAGGAGGTACTATTAATAAATTGATAAAAAATTATCAAGCAGATGTCCATACTCTTATTTTAGGTGAGGGTATTACTTCTAGATCAGAATTAAGAGATAGAAAAAAGTGGATGAAGCAATTAGATATTCACAATTCTAATATTGAAATGGCAAAAAGTATTATAGGTTATCAATCTTTATCAACATACCAATTCCCGGATAATAGATTTGATACAATTCCACTTTTGGATATTATTAAAGTCGTTGAAAATGAAAAAGAAAAATTCTGTCCTAATATAATATTTACTCATCATCATGGAGATTTAAATATTGATCACCAAATCACAAATAAAGCTGTAATTACTTCATGTAGACCAATTAATAGCAAAACACCCGAGGCAATAATATCATTTGAAACTCCATCAAGTACTGAATGGAACATTCAAAACATTGAAAATTTATTTCAACCAAATTTATTTTTCAAGATCTCAAAATCTAATTTAGATGCAAAAATTAAAGCAATGGAAAGCTATATTTATGAAAAAAGAAAGTTCCCTCATCCTCGCTCACCAGAAGCCTTAGAAATTTTAGCTAAAAGGAATGGTTTAATAATAGGAGCTGAATACGCTGAGTCTTTTGAAATCTTAAGATTTATCAAAAATTGAAAGATAAAACTAAAGTAATTATAATTGGTCTTGGAGGTATATCATATAAATACGATCATAACTTAGAAAAAAGCTATGTTCTAACTCATTTAAGGGCATTTGAATCGCATATGAGTTTTAAGATAATAGGAGTAGTTGATAAAAATAAAAACGTGATTTCTGAATTCTCGAAAATTTATAGATATCCAACGTTTATTTCAATCGAAATAGCACTGAAGAAACTTAAACCAGACCTTATTGTTATTTCAACGCCAACTTATTCGCATTTGGATGTAGTGAAACAAGTATTTAATATTTTTTCACCCAAATATTTATTATGTGAAAAACCGCTTGGGCTCAACTTAAATCAATCAGTTGAAATTATTAAACTTTGTAAAATTAATAAATCAACTCTTTTGGTAAACTTTCAAAGGAACTATTCTGAATTATCAAAAAAATTAAAAGAAAAAATTTTATCAGGCGAATATGCTCCCGTCTATAAAATAATTTTAAGATACTCAAATGGTTTAAGAAATAGCGCTTCACACTTTATTTCATTATTCAATTTTCTTTTTGGAAAAATAAAGAAAATAGAAATAATTAATTCTTTTAAGAATAATGAAAAAATAAATGATACTATGTTACATTTCAAACTAAAATATGAAAAATGTGAAGCAATCTTTATACCACTTGAAGAGATTTCCTTTTTTTATAATTCATTTGAAATTATATGTAAAAATGGGAGATTAATATATGAAAATGGAGGTGAGTCATGTAAATGGCAAAAAATAGATGACAATAAAAAGACATATTCTAATTATAATAAACTTTCTGAATATTTCGAAAATTTAGAATCAGACTTTAATCAGAGTCAATTATCAGTGGTAAATAATTTAGCAAAATTTATAAAAGGAGAGAATTGTTTAATATGTACAGCGGAGGATGCTTTACAAACATTAATTGTAATAGAGAAATTAAAAAATAAAAGAAATGAAATCAGATAAATTAGCATTATTTGGGGGATCGAAAACGATAATAGAACCCTTTAAACCTTATAATCCATATGGATTAGAAGAAATAAATGCAGCCAAATCAGTAATAGAAACAGGAATACTATCACAGTATTTGGCAAAATGGGGAGATGATTTTCTAGGAGGGCCAATGGTTAAAAAATTTGAAGCTGATTGGGAAAGAAAGTTCAATATAAAGCATGCGATTACAGTAAATTCTTGGACTTCGGGTTTAGTTTGTGCTGTAGGAGCTTTAGGAGTTGAACCCGGTGATGAGATTATTTTACCTCCTTGGACCATGAGTGCAAGTGCAATGGCGATTCTTCATTGGAATGCAATACCGGTTTTCGCCGACATAGATCCAATTACATATTGTATTGATCCTATATCTATAGAAAAAAATATTTCTCATAAAACAAAAGCTATCATGGCTGTTGATATTGGGGGACAATCAGCTGATATGAATAGTATAAATTCCATAGCTAAAAAATATAACCTTAAGGTAATTTGTGATACAGCTCAAGCACCGGGTGCTATGTTTGAAGATAGCTATGCAGGGACACTTGCAGATATTGGCGGATACAGTTTAAATTATCATAAGCATATTCATACGGGAGAAGGAGGTGTCTTAGTCACAAATGATGACAACATAGCAAAAAAACTCAGGTTAATTAGAAATCATGCCGAAGCTGTTGTGGGAGACATGGGTTTTAAAGATTTAACTAATATGATTGGTCATAATTTTAGACTTGGAGAAATAGAGAGTAGTATGGGAATACAACAGCTAAAAAAGCTTGACAAATTGATTGAATCAAGACAAAAAATAGCAAAGAAACTTAGCGAAGGACTAAAAGATTTAGTTGGTTTAAACTTACCTGAAATAAGAGAAAATTGTTCTCATGTTTACTATATGTATTTTATGAATTTAGATATTGATAAATTAAATGGTGCTAAAAGAGAAAATATATTTAAAGCACTTGACGCAGAAGGGCTAAAAGGGATATCATTGAAATTTGCAAATGTTCATTTACTCCCAATTTTTCAAAAAAAACAAGCATACGGATCAAATGGGTTTCCCTGGAATACAAGTTTTACAAGAGAGAATATATCATATAAAAAAGGAATATGTCCAGTTGCTGAGTCACTTCATGATAAAAATTACTTGGGATTTCAAATGTGTATGTATGAAATGACGAATGATGAGATTGAACTTATGATTCTATCATTTAAAAAAGTTTGGAAAAACTTAAATTTATTAAGGTAAAATGAAGTATTGTAAAATATGTTTGCAACCAGATACTAGACCTGGAGGTCATTTTACGAAAGAGGGTATTTGCCCAGGATGTGATTATCATTTTAATTCAAATTTAAGAGCCGATTGGGATGAAAGATTTAATCTTTTATTAATCGAAATAGAAAAGTATAAAAGGAAAAACTCAAATAGCTATTTTGATTGTATAATTGGGGTAAGTGGAGGAAAAGATAGTACAAGACAAGCTATTTGGGCACGAGACAAATTAGGACTTAACCCATTGTTAGTTTGTCTGTCTTATCCTCCACAACAGATAACTGAAAGAGGAGCAAATAATCTCTCAAATCTTATAAATTTAGGATTTGACGTTATAGTTTGGGCACCTCAACCTGAAACTTGGAGGCAAACTCTTCGTAATGGATTTTTAAAATACTCAAATTGGGCAAAAGCAAGTGAACAAGCAATAATTAGCTCAGTACCACAGATAGCAATAAAATATAATATTAAATTGATTCTTTGGGGTGAAAATCCAGGATTACAACTTGGTGATATGCTGACTGTTGGTAAAACAGGTTATGATGGTAATAATTTGAGGAACATGAATACTGTTAAGGGAGGTGAGATAGAGTGGATGATAAAGGATGGATTCCAGAAAACCGATTTAATACCTTATCGTTATCCATCAATTCATGAATTTAAAAAAGCAGATTTACAAATAATTTACTTAGGTTGGTTTTGGCAAAATTGGTCAATAATAAATAATGGTACTTTTTCTTCCTCATATGGATTAGAATTAAGAGAAGATTCTTTTGAAAATACTGGAGATTTATGGGGATGCTTTTCTTTAGATGAGGACTGGGTAACATTAAATCAAATGATTAAATACTACAAATATGGTTTTGGTAGAGTAAATGATTATTGTAATGAAGGAATTAGATATGGAACTATGACAAGAGATGAAGGGATAGAACTAGTAGAAAAATTTGAAGGAAAAATTTCTGATAATTACATAAAAGATTTTTGCAAGTATATTGACATACCAGAATCACTTTTCTGGAAGAAAGTAAATTCCATTGTAAATCCTAAACTATTTTTTATAGAAAAGAATGGAGAAATAAAAAGAAAGTTCAAAGTTGGAGTTGGAATATGATTAAAATTGGTATTGTTGGATATAATTTGGGGAATCAAGATTCATTGTTTTATGTATTAAAATCATTAGGATTTAGTGTTCAATTGAGTAAAAAAATTGAGAATCTTTCAAAGTCCAATGTTATTGTTTTACCAGGTGTAGGTGCTTTTCCACAAGCAATGAGTCTTTTGAAAAAGAATAATTTAGTTGATTTTTTAATTGATTGGTCAAATCAAAATAAACCTATTTTAGGGATTTGTTTAGGGATGCAGATATTATGCACAAAATCTCATGAATTTAAAGAATCTAGTGGCCTAAATATTATTGATGGGGAAATAATACCTCTAAAGAGGAAAAATTGTCATATAGGCTGGAATAATAATGAAATAACAGAGGATAACTTATTTGAACAAGGAGATGACAAATATTTTTATTTTAACCATTCTTTTAAATATGAAGGAAATAAAAATAACATTTTAAGTTACACAAAATTTAATAATGAAGTAATTCCCTCAATTATAAAAAAAGGTAATATTGTAGGTGTTCAGTTCCATCCTGAAAAGAGTCAAGATTCTGGTAAAAATTTAATTTTAAAAATAGTTGAAAAATTGGTTAATGATTAAAAAAAGAATTATTGGAGTTGTAACAATCAAAAATAATTTAGCTGTTCAATCTTTCTCATATTCAAAATATTTACCAATTGGTAATCCAGAATGTGTTATTGAAAACCTTGATAGATGGGGAGCAGACGAGATATTAATTCAAGTTATTGATAGAACGAAAAATAATTTGGGGCCCGACTTCGATTTATTAAATAAAATAGGGAAACTAAGAATTTCGACTCCGATTATTTATGCTGGAGGTATCAACCATCATAAAAATGCTGTAGAAGTAATTAAGAATGGAGCAGATAGAATTGTAATTGATAGTCTTTTAAGAAAGGATAAAAAAGAGTTGAGTAAAATTTCTTTACAACTTGGTTCACAAGCGGTTATCGCATCTGTCCCCGTACTTCTTAAAGATGATACGATTTATACATATGATTATTTGTCTAAAAAAGAAGAAATAATTGATGACAATTATTTAAGTATTATTTCTGACAAAAATTTATTTTCAGAAATATTGGTCATTAACAAAGAAACTGAAGGAATTTCAAATTCTTTTGATTGTAAAATTATTTCTCTTTTCCCTAAAATAGATTCATCTTTAATTGCATTTGGAGGCATTAGTGATCCTGAGCAAATAAAATATATTTTATCAATACATAAAATGTCAGCAGTAGGTATTGGGAATTTTTTAAATTATAAAGAACATTCGATTCAATTATTAAAACAATCCGCTAAATCAAATTATTTGAGAAAGGCATATTTTAAATCATCAAATTTCCATGAAGATTCAATTTTGTAAAAGATGTCTATATTCAACTGATCATCCTTTAGGATTGACAATAAATAATGATGGAATTTGCTCTGGCTGTGAAATTCATGAAGAGAAAGATTTTTTGGATTGGGATGAAAGATTTAAAAAATTAGAAGCTATTGTAGCACCTTATAGAAATAAAAAAAGCGAAAACTACGACTGTATTGTTCCTGTTTCAGGAGCTAACGATTCATATTTTATTGTTCATGTTGTAAAGAACATATTAGGTCTAAATCCATTATTAGTTACTTACAATAAATATTTTAACACCCCTCTTGGGATAAGGAATTTAGCAAACTTAAGGATACAATTTAATTGTGACATTGTTTACCAAAATATAAATCCAATTTCTGTAAAAAAAATCACAAGAAAAACATTAAGAGAATATGGGAACATTTACTGGCCTATATTAGCTGGCCAAACAGTATTCCCTGTCCAATCTGCTGTTAGATTTAAAATACCATTAATAATTTGGGGCGCACACCAAGGTTTGGAACAGGTTGGTATGTTTTCACATACCCATGAGGTAGAGATGACCAGAAGATATAGAAAAGATCATGACTTATTTAATTTTGAGCCTAGAAATGTAATTTCAATTCATGATGATCTACAAAAAAAAGATCTTTGGCAGTATAATTATCCAAGTGATTTAACTTTAAAAAAAAATAAGGTTAGAGGAATTTATCTAGGTAATTATATAAGGTGGGACCCCAAAGCTCAGCACGAACAAATGATTGAAAAATTTGGGTATTTAACATCTAAATTTTCAAGGACTTTTGATTGTTATGATTTTGTAGATTGTTATAATTATATGAACATTCATGATATTTTAAAACTATACAAGCATGGATATTCAAAAGTGACAGATCATGCGACTAGAGAGATTAGACATGGAAGATTGAGTAAAAAAGACGCTATTGAGGTTGTAAAAAAATATGAATTAAATGAACCTGAATTCATTAGTTTATTTTCCAATTGGCTTGGAATAGAAAAAAAAGGGCTAAATTTTATTTTTGATCAGTTTAGAAATAAAAAATATTGGATAAAGACTGAGCCAAGAAAGTGGGAATTTAATGGGTGGAGTAAAATGAATAATATATCAGGAAAACCTCATTTAGGATCAAAATTAAAATTTATAGAAAACAACAAATTAAATTATAATAAAGGTTATGATAAATACATCACTTTTGGGAAAGGTCACCCATAAATAATGTTATTGAGACTTAAAATGAAAAATATTAAGAACATTTTTATTGAAGGAGATAAAATCTATTTAAGACCATTAGAAATAGATGACATAGATGGTAACTATAAAGCATGGCTAAATGACCCTGAAATTGTAAAACTCAATTCACATGGAAGATATCCAGTTAGTATTTCCATGTTAAAGGAATATGTTAATCGTGTAAAATATTCGGAATCAGCTATTGTACTAGCTATTATTCATAAAAAAGCAAACAAACATATTGGAAATATTAGCCTTCAATCAATTAATCTAATAGACCGAAACGCCGAGATAGCATTCTTGCTAGGAGAAAAGTCTTTTTGGTCCTCAGGTATTATGTTTGAAGCTGGGAGTTTATTAATAGACCATGGATTCAATAAGTTGAATTTACATCGGATTCATTGTGGAACTTCATCAGAAAATCATGCTATGCAAAAATTAGCCCTCAAATTAGGGATGTCTAAAGAAGGGGAAAAAGAGGATTTTATATTTAAAAATGGAAGATATTTAACAACTTTTGAATATAGAATTTTAAGGAATGAATATTGATTTTAAGTTAAATATATCATGGAAGAAATAAATAATTGCAGAATATGTAAAAGTGATAAAATTGAAAAGGGGATATTTAATAAAACTTTTTATCTATCAAATCTTAAAGAAAAAATAAAAATGACCTATGCAATATGTTTAAATTGTCAATATATCTTCCAAGACAAATATGTCGGCGACAAATTTTTAAATAAGTACTATGAAAGTAGTCCTATGTATAGGAACTCAAAACCTACAAAATACGATATTGATAGCGTAAATAGACAAATTAATTTTCTTGAGATGAACTTAGATTTGCATAATATTTCAAGTTGTCTAGAAATAGGTGCACATACAGGTCATTTCTTAAAAGTTTTGTTTAAAAAATTTGATCTAAAAATATTTTTTGATGAATTAAGTATTGAAGCATGTAAAATACTAGAAAAAATAGAAGGATTTGAAAATTATAGAAATAAAAATGTTAAAGTTGATTTAGTTATATTAAGGCATGTTATTGAACATATAAATGATTTGGACGAGTTTATGGTTTATGTAGATAATTCATTAAATGAAAATGGAAAAATTTTCATAGAAGTCCCAGACTGGTCAATTTTAGATTCCAATACTGATGCATTTATTTTTGAGCATTTATCTCACTTTAATGATAAATGTTTGATTGATTTCTTATCATTAAAAGGCTATAGCTTAATTGCAATTGAAAAATCAATCAATAAAGATGATCCCGCAACACCAAATAGAGTAATGAGATTAATTTTAAAAAAAACAAAAAAACCTTTATTTGGAGATAAAAACTTTGTTAAATATTTTAAGTCTTACTATAAAGAAAAGCATGATCAAGGGAAAATCAATTTAAATAAAATCTATTCTATGATTGGGGAAAAAAAATCAGTAGCTTTTTTCCCTGCAAGTAACTTATCATTTTCTGCTATTATAGAAACAGATATTAGTAAAATTAATCTAGTTGGGTATTTTGATTCTGATCTAAAAAAGAAAGGGAATCTATTTTTAGGATTTAAAGTATTTTCTCCAGATCAATTAAATTTATTAAAACCTGAAGTAGTATTCATATTTTCGGAAGCATATGAACCTGAAATTAGAGAATTGATTAAGAAATATAAAATAGATCCTGAAATATATAGCTATTCAAAAATTTTTGGGGAATCAATCTACTAAATGGATAATAATAAAATAAATACAATTGCTATTATAATAGCAAGGGCTGGGAGTAAAAGAATATTTAAAAAGAACATTAAACTATTTCTAGGAAAGCCCATTATTAATTATTCAATAAAAAATGCAATAAAAAGTAAAATTTTTGATGAGGTAATGGTATCTACAGATGACGAAGAAATTGAAAAGATATCAATAAAATTTGGTGCTAAAGTGCCATTTAGAAGGTCATCTAAAAATTCTTCAGATTTTTCTACGACTGCTGATGTAATTTATGAGGTTTTAAATTCATACCATGAGATTGGAATAAATCCTAAATATGTTTGTTGTATTTATCCGACAGCACCTTTATTGAATTACAAAATTTTAATTGACGCATATGAAATTATAAAAAAAAATAGTGCTAAATCTGTAATACCAGTAGCAAAATTTTCCTATCCAATTCAAAGAGCATTGATAAAAAAAAATAAAATATTGAAAATGAATTGGCCAGAAAACATTAATAAAAGAAGCCAAGATTTAAATGAATTTTATCATGATGCCGGCCAATTTTATTTTCTAAGGGTTGAAAGTTTCTTGAAAGAAAAACTTCTGTTTACTGATTGTACTTATCCAATAGAATTACCATCTATCTTAGTCCAAGATATAGATGTTATGGAGGATTGGGGATTAGCAGAATTTAAATATAAATATTTAAAAAAAAATAAAGTTTTATGATACCATATGGGAAACAAAATATAAATAAAGATGATATAAATTCAGTTATTGAAGTTATGGAATCTGATTTTCTTACTCAAGGCCCAGTTACTCCAATATTTGAAAAGGAATTACAATCTTTTTGTAATGCTAAATATGCTGTAGCATCTGTTAATGCTACAAGTGCTCTACATTTAGCATGTTTATCAATTGGCATAAAAAAGGGTGACATTGTTTGGACTTCTCCAATATCATTTGTTGCCTCAGCAAATTGTGTAATATATTGTGGAGGTGAAATAGACTTTGTAGATATTGATCCAAAAACATATAATATCTCAATCGATTCTTTGAAAGAAAAATTATTAGAAGCAAAAAGGAAAAATAAACTTCCAAAAGCAATAATACCTGTTCATTTATCCGGACAATCATGTGATATGAAAAAAATATATGGTTTGTCCAAAGAATTTGGTTTTAAAATAATTGAAGATGCATCCCATGCCATTGGGGCTGAGTATGAGGGGATGCCAGTCGGGAATTGTCAATACAGCGATATTGCAGTATTTAGTTTTCACCCTGTTAAAATTATAACAACTTGTGAAGGTGGTGCATGCTTAACTAACGATATGGTATTATACGAAAAAATGTATAATCTCAGAAGTCATGGAATTGTAAGAAATCAAAAGGACATGGTTAATAAAAAACATGGTTCATGGTATTATGAACAAAGATTTCTTGGATTTAATTACAGATTAAACGATTTACAAGCTGCTTTAGGGATAAATCAAATTAAAAGACTTAAATCCTTTATAAGTGAAAGGCATAAGATAGCTAGTCTTTATGAAAAATTATTCGAGAATAATAAAAATGTTATAACTCCATATCAACATGAAAAAAGTTTTTCATCTTATCATTTGTACATAATTAAAGTTACTAATTTGGATGGATATGACAGGAAAGAAATTTTTGAAAGATTAAGAGAACAAGGATATCAAGTAAACATTCATTACATCCCAATTTACAGGCACCCTTATTATTCAAATAAATTTAAAAAAGAAGATTTTCC
>MDTB01097804.1_pt1 | contig 18217 bp, 18 predicted proteins | sample 811161 | NCBI WGS metagenome assembly MDTB01 (sample SAMN05326650, study PRJNA326480) | marine metagenome | isolation source: seawater | place: Mediterranean Sea | collected 2009
TTAAACATTGATATAGGATTATTGTTTTCGTACAAATTTTGGTTACTCTTTAAATTATTTTTTCCGTCATATCCATACTTTATATTTTTATTTATTGATTTAAGTCCTTGATTTAAATTAGCTTCATTCAATTCTGAACTATGATAAAAGTTTATTGAATCACCTTTAACTGTTCTCAATCCAAAACCTCTATCTTGATCATAGCTGGCATTTTTAACTTTATTATCATCAAATAGAATATTTTCCGAAAAAACTTCTTCTACAAAGAGTTCTCCATCATCAAATTTTGATAATAGTCCGTCAATTTTTGATAAAACTATTTTATCGTCCCACTTTTTTTTTTTAATTACACTCATCAAGTCTTCTCATAATGTTTAAAATTATCAGTGATCATTTATGTTGTAAATGCATATTTACTCGTTTATATTCTATCAAATAAATTACATTATTTTAATTTTATTTATGATTGTTTTTTAATAAATCATAACTATATTACTTAACATATATATATAAACGGATTATGCACAATATTTTATTTTTTTTAATAGCTCCTCTATTAACTTTTATCAGTAAAGATTCCTTTTCTAAAGGCCAACCATCAGAATGGCAGATTAGCTTTCAAGATGCAGCGTCACCTCTTATGCAAAGTTTAATTGACCTTCATGACTTTGTATTTTGGATAATAACTTTTATAACAATTTTTGTTTTCTTCCTTCTTGCTTATGTTTGCGTAAAATTCAGTGCAAAGAATAACAAAAAACCAACGACTACAACTCATAATTCATTGCTTGAAGTAGCCTGGACTGTTATTCCAGTACTCCTATTAGTTGTAATTGCAATTCCATCATTCAAACTTTTATATAATCAAAATGATTTTTCTAAAATCGATATGACAATTAAAGCCACAGGTTACACATGGTATTGGGGTTACGAATATCCTGACCATGACAGCATAACTTTTGATTCTTTTATGCTCACAGAAGACGAACTTGAGGAAGGTCAACCTCGCCTTTTATCCACTGATAATCAGCTAGTTGTTCCTGTTAATACAAATATTAAAATGCAAATAACATCGGATCCTGCTGGTGTAATTCATTCGTGGGCAGTCCCTTCTCTTGGAGTTAAGATGGATGCTATTCCTGGTAGATTAAATGAAACCTACTTTAATGTAAATGAGCCAGGAATTTACTACGGTCAATGCTCAGAGTTATGTGGACCAGGTCATGGTTTTATGCCAATATCCATCAGGGCGGTTTCACAAGAAGATTTCGCAAGTTGGGTTGAAGAAGCTAAGGTTGAATTCGCTAGCGACAATAACGATATAATAGTATCTAAATAGGGAGGATTTATGTCAAGTCACGCACCATCATTTTTTACAAGATATTTTTACTCAACTAACCACAAAGACATAGGTGTCTTATATTTAGTCTTTGCGATTATAGCAGGGCTAATTGGTGGTATTTTTTCTCTTTTAATTAGAATGGAATTAGCTGAACCTGGAATGCAGATTGTAGGCGACGATTATCAAACGTATAATGTGTGGATTACTTCACACGGCTTATTAATGATTTTTTTTATGATAATGCCAGCTATGGTAGGTGGTTTTGGTAATTATTTTGTTCCATTATTAATTGGTGCCCCTGATATGGCATTCCCTAGAATGAATAATCTAAGTTTTTGGTTGTTAGTACCCTCGTTAATTTTACTAGTTGGTTCTGGCTTTGTTGAAGGTGGGGCAGGTCCTGGATGGACACTATATGCCCCACTTTCTACTTCAGGGCATGGGGGACCAGCAGTTGACATGGTTATACTATCAATGCACCTTGCTGGAGCCTCTTCAATATTAGGGGCAATTAACTTCATCACCACAATATTCAATATGAGAGCACCAGGCATGACTTTGCATAAGATGCCTTTATTTGCATGGTCAATCCTTATTACAGCCTTTTTACTCTTATTATCACTACCAGTTCTTGCTGGAGCTATAACAATGATGTTAACCGACAGAAACTTTGGTACAGCATTTTTTAATCCTGAAGCTGGAGGAGACCCAGTTTTATTTCAGCATTTATTTTGGTTTTTTGGTCATCCAGAAGTTTATATTTTGATACTTCCAGGTTTTGGAATAGTCAGTCATGTTGTTTCGACTTTTTCAAAAAAACCAATCTTTGGATATTTAGGTATGGCTTACGCTATGGCTGCGATCGGTGTTGTCGGTTTCGTAGTTTGGGCGCATCACATGTATACCACTGGTCTAGATGTAGATACAAGAGCTTACTTTTTAGCCGCAACCATGGTTATTGCTGTTCCAACTGGAATCAAGATATTCAGCTGGATTGCAACTATGTGGGGAGGCTCAATTGAATTTAAAACACCAATGTTATTTGCAATTGCCATGATATTCTTATTCACACTTGGTGGGGTTACAGGTGTTGTCTTAGCCAACACTGGAATTGATGTTGCACTTCACGATACTTACTATGTTGTTGCACATTTTCATTATGTTATGTCAATGGGAGCATTATTTTCTATTTATTCGGGTTTTTATTACTGGTTCAGTAAAATGTCTGGCATTGAGTATAGTGAGCTCTTAGGAAAAATTCATTTCTGGTTAACGTTCATTGGTGTTAACATAACCTTCTTCCCTATGCATTTCTCTGGTCTGGCTGGAATGCCAAGAAGAATTCCTGATTATCCAGACGCATTCGCAGGATGGAATTATGTGTCGAGTATTGGTGCATACATTTCCGTTTTTGCTGCCTTCTTCTTTGTGTTCGTAATTATCGAAGCATTCCTTAGAGCAAGAAAAGCATCCAAAAACCCTTGGGGTGAGGGAGCAACCACTTTTGAGTGGAAATTAAGTTCTCCTCCGCCATTTCACTCCTATGATGATATTCCTAAGGTAAAATAATTAATCTTTAGGTGCTCAGTTGAGTTCGAAATCCGCCATAAATCAATTGAACGAGCCAGAGACTCAAAGTTCTTTAGAGGACTTTATTTCTCTTCTTAAACCAAGAGTTATGTCACTAGCAGTCTTTACATCTGTAAGTGGTCTAATTTTATCGCCGGCAACTCTTCACCCTTTCTTGTGTATTCTTTCAATTTTTTGCATTTCTCTAGGTGCAGGTGCCTCTGGTGCAATTAATATGTGGTTTGACAGAGATATAGACAAAATGATGGAGAGAACTAAAAACAGACCAATTCCCTCAAAAAAAATTATGGCCGGTGATGCACTTGGTTTTGGCATTATCCTATCTCTTGTTTCTGTGGTTATTTTGGGATTATCTGTTAATTACTTTGCTGCTTTTTTATTAGCATTATCAATTAGTTTTTATATTTTTATTTATACTATATGGCTGAAAAGAAGAACTCCTCAAAACATTGTTATAGGTGGGGCCGCTGGTGCCTTTCCTCCTGTAATAGGTTGGGCATGTGCAACAGGTGATGTAAGTACATTCCCGATAATTTTGTTCGTTTTAATTTTTATTTGGACTCCACCTCACTTTTGGGCACTAGCATTATATAAAGATACGGAATATTCGAGAGCTAAAATTCCTATGTTGCCAGTTGTTAAAGGTCAAAGGAAAACAAAACAACAAATACTGGCTTACTCACTCCTTCTTTTTCTAGCGTCTTTATCACCATATTATTTTGGATTTTCGGGAATAATCTACCTTTTCTTCTCTTTAATTTTAGGAGTTTATTTTGTTTATTTAGCGTTCAAAATTTTTATATCTAACGATGAAAATAAAACAATTTATGCTCCAAAATTGTTTAAATACTCAATACTATATCTCTATCTAGTATTTTTAATTTTGGTAATTGACAAATATGTATAGATCTATGGATAAGAAAAAGAAAAAAAATATCGCTTTAGGACTCTTCCTTTTTGCATTGGCAGCTATTTTTTATTGTGTAACCCTACTTAAGTTTTAAAATGCAAATAAATAAAAAAAAATTTCACGCCACTTCACTGGTTTTTTTTGTATTATTCATGCTAGGAATGAGTTACGCAGCTGTTCCTCTCTATAAACTATTCTGTCAAGTAACGGGTTATGGTGGAACACCAATGATAAATAAATCTAATACTATATCCGGAGAGTTTGGCGACATAAATGTTAGATTTGATTCTTCAACAGAAAAAAACTCACCTGTTATTTTTAAGCCACAAAAAAAAATAATAAAGGTTAAAATAGGCCAAAATAACTTGGCTTTCTATAATGCTAAAAATAATACGAACCAATCTTTAACAACTATGTCGGTTTTCAATGTAACTCCATTAAATGCGGGTAAATATTTTAATAAAATTGAATGTTTTTGCTTTGAGGAGCAGAAATTATCTCCTAATGAAGCTGTTGAGATGCCCGTCTCTTTTTTTATTGACCCTTCAATAAAAGATGATAAATTTATTAATGATTTGAGTGAGATAACCCTGTCCTATACAATGTTTATAAGAGATAACAAGAAAAATGAGTGATAATCAAAAACATCCGTACCATTTAGTCGACCCTAGTCCTTGGCCCCTAGTAACCGCGGCCTCACTGCTAATCTTGGCTTATGGTTTTATAACATTCATGCATCAAGATAAATCTTTATTATTTATAATAGGCATACTTGCTTTAATCGCCTCAAGCATTTTTTGGTGGAGAGATGTTGTCTCTGAGTCTGAAGGTGGAAAGTTTCATAACAAAGTGGTTCAAATAGGATTAAGATATGGAATGATATTATTCATTGCTTCGGAAGTTATGTTTTTTTCTGCATGGTTTTGGGCATTTTTTGATGTAGCCTTTTACCCAGGAGAAAATAGTCAAGAGTTAATTGGACGACAAGAAGCACTTGGAGGTGTTTTTCCTCCAGAGGATATAGAATTAATACCTCCTTTTGGCATACCCTTGTTGAATACTTTCATTTTATTAGCTTCTGGAGGAACCATAACTTGGGCCCACCACGCTCTGAGAGAAAATGATAGAAAAAATTTTTTAGTATTTTTATTTTTAACAATTTTGTTAGGTTTAATATTTACTGGTTTTCAAGGATATGAATATGTCCATGCAACATTTAGCATTGACGATGGTATATATCCCTCTACTTTCTATATGGCCACAGGCTTTCACGGCGTTCACGTAATTATTGGTACCATATTTTTAATCGTTTGCTTCATTAGAGGTGCTAAAGGACATTTCAAACCTGAAAAACATTTAGGTTTTGAATTTGCAGCATGGTATTGGCACTTTGTCGATGTTGTGTGGTTATTTCTATTCACATTTGTTTACTGGTGGGCTTCTTTTTAGCCGTACCATTAATGCATTTTAAATTTAAAAACAAAGAATATACATTTAAAACAAAAGCTGTTCCTTTACTGGCCTTTTTAGTTTCTCTATCAATCCTACTCGGTTTATCAACTTGGCAATTTAAAAGATTAAAATGGAAAAGTAATCTTATTGATATAAGAATTTCTATGTATGAAGGTGAAGTTAGGCCATTAAAGGTGTTAAATAAACCTTCAAAATTAGAATTTCAAAAAATATCAGTTAAAGGAAAACTTTTAAATGAGTATGAGTTTTATATGCCAGCGCTAAGTAAAAACGGAAATAACGGTTATCATATTTTAGTTCCTTTCAAAACTGATGAAAATAAATTTATAGTTTTTGATACCGGTTGGGTCCCATTATTAAAAAAAGATAGAGATAAAAGGATTAATAATATTGATAATGAAGAAAAGGAATTTGTTGCAGTGATAAGAATTCCAGGAAGAAAAGGATATTTTCAACCAGAGAACGATCCATTAAAAAATTTTTGGTTTTTTGTTGAGCCAACATTAATGGAAAAACAATTAAAATTTAGTCTCGAAAAGAATTTTTATCTTGAAGCAGTTAATAATGGTCCAAATGGTTTTCCATTAGGAAATCAAACCAGAATATACCTACGAAATAATCATCTACAATACGCTCTTACTTGGTTAATGATAGCTTTGGGACTTGTTGGAGTTTATTTCTTTTCAAGTATAAAGAAAAAATAATGCTCTATTCATCAACAAGAGGAAACGACAATAATATTAACTTTGTCCAGGTAATGTTGAATGGTCTTGCGAAGGATGGGGGGTTATATGTTCCAAACAATATACCAAAGATTTCAAAAAAAACATTACAAGAACTAAGGAATCTCTCCTATGTAGATTTAGCCTACGAAGTAACTAAAGATTTCGTTGTATCTAAGGATATATCTGAAAAAGAGTATAAATTAATCTTAAAAAAAACTTACAACAAAAAATTTGGTAATGAGATTATTAATATTGATAAACTAAATAATAATGAATTTATACTGAATTTATTTCATGGACCAACACTTGCTTTTAAGGATTACGCTTTGCAATTACTAGGTAATTTGTATGATTTTATTTTAAAAAAAAGAAAACTTAATTTAACTATAATTGGAGCAACTTCTGGAGATACTGGATCTGCAGCAATATATGGGTGTTCAAAATCTAAAAAGATAAATATGTTTATTCTTTTTCCTGAAGGTAAAGTAAGTGAAGTACAACGTAAACAAATGACAACATTTAGTGCGTCCAATGTAACTAATGTATCAGTAAAAGGGAACTTTGATGATTGTCAAAAATTAGTAAAAGATTTATTTAATAAAAATACCAAAAGTATGGAATATAATTTTGCTGCAATTAACTCTATTAATTGGGTTAGAATTCTTGGTCAAGTGATTTATTATTTTTGGTCTTACTTTAAAGTAGAAAAAAATATGATCCCAATTAATTATGTAGTACCTACAGGAAATTTTGGAAATGTTTATGCTGGTTTTATTAGCAAAAGGATGGGTTTGCCAATTAAAAAGCTAATTGTATGTTCAAATAAAAATGACATTCTCACACGGTTTTTTAGTAACGGTACTATGAAAAAAAAAGTTGCACTCGAATCTTTAAGTCCAAGTATGGATATACAAGTATCAAGTAATTTTGAAAGATTACTCTATCATTTTTTAAAAGATAGAAAAAAAGTTTCTAGTCTTATTAATAGGATGGATAAAGAAGGTAAATACTCTGTACCAAAACAATTGTTGACTGAAATTTTAAAAGAATTTGTAGGAGGATCTCTATCCGATAATGAAACAAAAAAATCTATAAAAAAAATCTATGATGATTTTAACATTGTCACAGATCCACACACAGCTGTAGGCTATTCAATTGGAAAAAAATTGTTAAAAAATAAGGAAAAAAGGGTTTATCTGTCAACGGCTCATTTTTCAAAGTTTTTTAATACAGTTAGTGACTCTATTAAAATTCCCTTGATATATCCTCAAAAAATGAGAAAAATTCTTAAGAAAAAAGAGAAGTATCTAACAATTAGAAATGAAATAGATGAAATAAAAAAAGTTATAGATGAAAAAACATCAAAAACTTAGGCATTTCCTGAGTATGATGAAAATTTTGTGAAGTCTATCCCAGTTCTTTTGATCGCATTGGTCCATTTTTTTTCTGAGTCCATATCAAAAAGAAAGTCAAGTTCCTCATTAATATTTATCCAACTATTTTTCTTTATTTCATCTTCAAGTTGTCCAGGTCCCCATCCAGAATAACCTAAAGAAATAAAAAATTTTTTTGGACCTTGATTTTTAGCAATATCATTAATTATTTCAGTAGAACAAGTCATTTTGACATTCCTAGATATCCTAAGAGTATTTTTGCTCTTGTAATCACTTGAATGAAGTATAAATCCATTATTCTGACTCAAGGGCCCTCCAATGTGAAAAGAAAAGTCAGTTTCTAGGTTTTGAGTTGTATCTTTTATATGTAGTTTTTTGAAAAGCTCCGCACCCTTTATGTTCAATATTTTATAATTTAAAACAATACCGACTGCTCCATCTTTATTATGATGCGTAATATAGATTATACTTTTTGAAAAGAAAATATCTTTTAATTGTGGCAATGCACAAATTATATTTCCCTTTAAATATAAACTTTTCATAGTTAAATTATTACAGATAATTTTCTTATATTCAAATAGAAGATAAATATGTTTGTTTTTTTATTATTTTTTTTATTTTTTACTCATTTAGATGCTAATGCTGAAGAAAGCTTTGATAAACATTCTTTTTTAGAAATTGTTCCAAAAGATATTTTTTTATATGATAAAGAATATTTTTACTTTGGAGTAAAAATAACCCTTGATGAGGGTTGGAAAACATACTGGAAAAATCCTGGAGAAGCAGGGGCTCCCCTGTCGATAGATTTTAATGATAATTCTGAAATTCTTGAAAATGAAATATTGTTTCCTTTTCCACAAAAATTCTCAGATTATGAAATTGAAACAATAGGATATGAAAAAGAAATTATTTTTCCAGTCAGGCTTAAGTTAAATGAAAATAAAAAAAAAATAACTTCAAAACTAAATTTAGAGTATTTAGTCTGTAAAGATGTATGTATACCAATTTCTGTTGAAAGAAATCTTAATCATTTTCTGGAGAAATCTTCTAAAGAATTAAAAAAAAGTATCCTTTATAAATATTTAGAAAAGGTTCCAAAAAAAAATTTAAATTTTTTTTCAGTTAAAGATTTACAAAAATTAAGTGATCAAAAGATTATTTTTAAAATTGACAATTTTAATCTTAAGAAAATAGACATTTTTGCATTTTCCAATTTTTCTAGTTTATCTACTAAAGTTTATAAAAAGCAAAACCACAATCTAATAGAGTTAATTACTGAAGAAAACTTTAATGAAGATGATATTATATTATTGGCAATTTCTGATGGAGAAAATATAGAAGAAATTGAGATAAAAATCTCAGATTTAAAGTTAAATAAAGATGGAAAGATTTTTCATATTTTTCTCTTAGCCTTGCTTGGAGGCATTATTCTAAACTTTATGCCCTGTGTTTTACCAGTTTTATCTTTAAAAATGATTTCACTGTTAAAAGCAAGTAATGAAAATAAATTTTTAATAAAAAAAAAAATATTTTCTATTATTTCAGGTATATTTTTTTCTTTTATTTTATTATCAGTTTTTACAATTTTTTTTAAATCTATTGGAAATCAGGTAGGTTGGGGCTTTCAATTCCAGAATTTCTATTTTTTAGTGATAATTACTACTATCATTTTCATTTTCTCATTAAATTTGTTGGGATTTTTTGAAATATTTTTACCTCATAGATTACTTAATAAATTAAGTAATATTTCATCATCTAACAATAATAAAGGTCTCTTTTTATCTGGAATGTTTGCAACATTAATGGCCACACCGTGTAGTGCACCTTTTTTAGGAACAGCAATTGGTTTTTCAGCGATGACATCTAACCTAAACATATTTTTTATTTTTTCATTTATTGCCTTAGGATTCTCTCTTCCTTATTTTTTAATTTTATTGAACCCCACCTTTTTAAAGTTTGTTCCAACTCCAGGGACATGGATGATAAATTTTAAGTTTTTCTTAGGTTTAATTCTTCTAATTACTTCCTCTTGGTTGATGAAATTAGCAGAAATCCCTGATATTTTTAATTCGTTTATTTTCTTTTTAATTATAGTCCTGTCTTTAATTTTGTTTAAAAGCATAAAAAAAATATTTTTTTCTTTGATATTTATGATGCTTTTTTTTCTTTTAATTGTTTCTCCTTTTGAAAACAAGGGATCCAATTTCAATTGGACTAAATTTGATGAGATAACTTTAAATAACTTAATTCAAAATAATGAAGTTGTTTTATTAGATTTTACAGCTGATTGGTGTATCACATGTCAGTTAAATAAAAAAACAACCCTTGAAAATAAAAATCTACAAAGTTTTTTAAATAAAGAAAGGGTTTTATTAATGAGAGGAGATTGGACAAAAAGAGATGAAAAAATCCTTAATTTTATAAAAAGTTATGGTAGACTAGGAATTCCAGTTAATATAATTTATGGACCGAATAATAAAAAGGGAATTATTCTGCCTGAGATTTTAACTAAACAAATTGTAATTGATAATATTTATAAAGTAAAAAAAGATGAAAATTAAAGTAGATGATTGTTTTCCTGACGTAACTTTTTTTCAATTAGTTGGCGGAAACCCAAAGACGCTGAAATCATCAGAAATTTTTAATAAAAAAAAAATAATTTTGGTATCTGTTCCTGGAGCATTTACTCCAACCTGTTCAAATGAACATTTACCAGGTTACGTCAAGCTATTCGAGGAATTTAAAAAAAAGGGAATAGATGATATTTATTTTGTGTCAGCTAATGATCCATTTGTAATGGATGCATGGATAAACTCCTATTCAGAAAGCAAAGTTAAGTATTTGGCTGATTCTAAATTTGAATTATTGGAAGCAACTGGTCTTGAGATTGATCTTGCCGTAGCAGGACTTGGAAAAAGACTTTCTAGGTTTGCAATTTTTATAGATAATGGTCTTATTAAAAATATTTTTGATGAAGAAGGTGGTGGTTTAGAAAAAAGTTCAGCAGAAAATTTACTTAAAAATCTATAACTTTTTCTGCCTCTTCTCGTGCAATTTTGTCAACCTCTTCATTAAGAATATCACCACTGTGACCCTTTACCCATTTCCAATCGACTTGATGATAATTTATACATTTATAGAGATTTAACCAAAGCTCCTTATTCTTAACTTCCTTCTTATTTGATGTCTTCCAGCTATTTTGTTTCCATTTTAATATCCAATTATTTATTCCATCAATTACATATTTACTGTCAGTGAAAATAATAATGTTCGATTTATATTTGAGGTGATTAAGAGCTTTAATTGTAGCTGTAAGTTCCATTTTATTATTGGTAGTAAACTTTTCAGCACCTGATAAAACAACTCTTTTATTTTCTTCATCTAAAATTATAGCTGCCCAACCTCCTTTACCTGGGTTGCCAATACAAGCTCCGTCTGTATAAATAATAAATTTATTTGAAATAGTTAAACCTTTCTTGAGATTGAATATGAAATATTAGTATACCGTAATACTCGATAGGATCTTTTAAGGTGACAATACTATTTTTTTTTTTATTAATTTTGTCATATAGCCTAGTTAATAAAAATCTTAGTGCTGCCCCTCTAAGTAAAATATTAAATTGTATTTTTTCTTTTTTAGTCAGTTGTCTTTCAGATTGATACCCACTTATAATTTGATTAAAAAAAGATTGATTAAATTTGCCTCTTTTAAAACACCATGCATTGATTGTTATGGCTAAATCATAAATTAGGAAATCATGACAAGAAAAATAGAAGTCTAAAATTCCAGAAATTTTTTTTCCCTCAAAGAAAACATTATCAGGAAATAAATCTGCATGAATTGTACCTTTTGGAAGATTTTTTGGCCAATTTTGGTTTATAAATTTTAATTCAGTTTTCAGTAATTTGTGAGCATCAGGGATTACTGAATCAAGTTTAGATCTATCCATTTTGTTAAAAGTTTTTTTCCAAAAGTCTAAACTAAATTCATTGGTTATTTTTTTTTTAAAATTTTTGTTAACAGAATGGAATCGACCTAATATTTTCCCAATATCAAAGCAATTAATTTCTGACCATTGTTTTTTAGATTTACCATTTAGAAAAGAAAATATTGCTATTTTTTTTTTTTTTAAAATTATTAATTAACTTATGATCCTTATCTAAGATTGGTTTTGGGCAGCAAATTTTTTTACTATTACAATTAAGCATTAAATTTAAAAAAATTGGAAGGTAATTTTTATTAACTCTTTCTTCAAATATGGTTAGTATATAATAGTTTTTTGTTGTCTTTATTTTGTAGTTGGTATTTTCTATTCCTTCTTGTATGCCAGAAAAATTTACCAAATTTCCTATTCTGTAAATTCTTAAAATATCTAAAATATCCCCCTTTGATAATCTAGTGTGTACGGCCATTTATCTTTTAAGAAAGATGACTTGTTAGTTTAGAAAGGGATTCATTAATAAGTTTTGAATTATGTGATTTTTTCAATTTTTTTTTTATTTTAAATTCTGTGTAATAAAGAGTTTTGTTGATTATTTCTTTTTTTAAATCCTCTCTTATCTTAAGCTCCATTTGAGAAGATAACTGTTTAAAACCTTTTTCTTTTCTTAAAAGTGAGTTTTTTATATCTTCTTCAATCTTTTTCTTTATTATTTTTGATTCATAAAGGGCTTCTTCATTAAGCTTTTTAATCTTAATAAGTGTAACCTCATATTTTTTACTTTGTTCATTGAAAATTTTTTCAGCATCCTCTTTGAGTTTTTTTGATTCCTCTAACTGAGATTTTAATTCTTCTATTTTATTATCTAGGTTTGTTAGCACAATACTTTTAACTGGTTTAAAAACCAATATTACAAAAATTACAAAAGAAACAGCTACCCATAGGGTGGCGTTATCAAGAATATTTAAATCTAAACTCACAGATCCCTCATTACTTTTTCAAATTCTTTTGGATCACTTTCTGTCTTTTCTCCTAGAATTTTTTCATAAAGATGGTTCGATAAGTCCATACAGATTTTAGGAATCTTATTTTGTATATCCCTCTTTGATTTAAGCAGTTCAGAATTAAGCTTTTCTTTCTTAGCTTCAAAATCCTTTTCAATTAGGCCTACTTCCTTTTCAAATATAATTTTATTTTTCTCAAACTCTTCTTTGATTTTATCATTAAAGCGAGTTTTTGCTTCGTTTAATTCTAAATCAATCTGGACAATTATATTGTCAATTTGTTCGTTTATTCTTTTTGTTTGAGATAAGTAGCTATTTATTGTTTGATCTCTTTTTTCTCGAATTCTTTTTAATTTTGGTATTAAGAAAAAGTGAATAAATAAAAATAAAATTGAAAAAGAGATGAATAGCCAAAAAATTTGTGAGCTGAATGAATCTGGGTTAAGCTGTGGCATCCCACCTTGCCCTTCTGCTCCTAAAACTTTATTAGAGAAAAATAGGAGAAAAAAAGTAAGACCAAACCTACTAAGCATTTAAAAAACGAATAGTAGTAGTAGTGCAATAATTAATGCAAAAAGTGCAAGTGCTTCGACAAGGGCAAAGCCTAGCATTGTCATTGTGAAGACATGCTCTCTTGCCTCAGGGTTTCTTCCAACAGCAGTTATAAAAGCTGAGAAAATAGAACCAATTCCAATTCCTGAGCCAATAACACCAAGTACTGCAATCCCTGCGCCTAATAGTTTAGCTGATTCAATATCCATAATTTTCTCCTTAAGTTTAAAAGTTAATGTAAATGTATTGCATCATTTATATACAAACAAGTTAATATTGCAAATACATATGCTTGTAAAAAAGCAATAACGATTTCTAGACCTGTTAAAGCAACAAGAAATGCAACCGGTAATGCCCCACCAATTATAAAACTATTAGCACCCAACACGAAAACAAAGCCTCCAATAACTTTTAATAGAGTGTGGCCAGCCATCATATTGGCAAATAACCTAACAGATAAACTTATAGGTCTGGAGAGGTATGATATAATCTCAATAGGAACTAATAATAAAAGCATAGGCTTTGGAACTCCACTTGGTGCAAAAAATTTTAGGAATTTTACTAGCCCATGTTTTGATATTGCAATTATTGTGACTGCTAAAAAAATGAAAAAAGCAATTGAAAAAGTTACAATAATGTGACTTGTCCAAGTAAAACTGTAAGGGAACATACCCAATAAATTCCCAACTAAAATAAACATGAATAAGGAAAAGATGAATGACAGATATTTCATACCAGATTTACCAACATTATCTAATATCATGTTGGCTATAAACTCATAAGATAATTCTAACAAAGATTGTTTTCTAGATGGGATAATATTAGAGCTTTTTAATCCTATAATCATAAATAAGAGGATTGAAGTAATTGTAACCAGCATTGCAAGAGAAGAATTTGTAAACGAAACATCATGTCCAAAAACTTCAATTGGTATTAAGGTTTTTATTTCAAATTGTGATAAGGGACTTGCCAATTAAATTTCCTTTAAATTTTTTATTTCAGTGACTTCATGGACTTTATTATGCTAATGAAGCCAGTAATGATTCCTAATAGCAAAAAAATTAAAAAAAATACAGGTTTTGTTGAAAAAATTTTATCAAAACCCAGTCCAATTAAAATTCCAACAATAATGGGAGAAATTAAGTCTAAGCTAATTTTCATTCCTAATCCAAAGCCTTTAGGATCTGTTTTTTTTTTGTATCTATTTTCTTCAATACTTTTTAGCCTATCTTTAAATTTTTCTAGATTACTACTCATTAGATTGCTTCCTGAAAGTCAACTTTTTCAAAGTCAACGGATACAATATCAGAAATACCTTTTTGTGGCATTGTAACACCATAAACTCTATCTATTGAAGACATTGTAATTTTGTTGTGCGTTATAAGTAAAAATTTTGTCTGGGTATTGTTTTTTAACTCATTAAGTATCAAACAAAACTTTTCAATATTTACATCATCTAAAGCTGCGTCTACTTCATCTAAAATACAAATGGGCGACGGGTTTATTAAAAAAATCGAAAAAATTAATGCTATGGCCGTTAAAGTTTTTTCACCACCAGATAATAAATTAATACTTGATAACTTTTTACCTGGAGGTCTTGCGAATATTTCTAAGCCGGTTTGAAGTGGGTCGTCTGATTTTACAAGTTCTAACTTTGCTTCTCCTCCATTGAATAATTTTTTAAAAAGGTCTGAGAAATTTTTATTAACCTTTTCATATGCAGATATTAGTCTATTTTTACCCTCAAGGTTAATTTTATTTATAGCTTGTCTTAATTTGTCTAATGCATCAACTAAATCATTTTTCTCAAGCTCAAGTTCATCTATCATTGATTGTATTTCTGACTCTTCTATTTTTGCTCTAAGATTCACAGGTCCCATTTGTTCCCTTTGAAAGGTTATTTTTTGCAAATAATTCCTAATTTCTTCATGTGTGTCTAATTTTTTATCAATTAATTCTTTTTCTTTTTCTAAATCTTCTGGTTGCTTATTTAGTCTTTTATAAATTAAATCTCTTAATTCTTTCTCTTTGATCTTAGTGTTTTCTAAAATACCATCTAACTTTGTGATTTCATTTCTTTGGTTTTCTCTTTTTTGCTCAACTTTAAGTAAACCTGTCTCAACTATTTTTAAGTCTTGAGCTATTTGATTTATAGAACTGTTATTTTTAACAAGTTCTGATTCATAAGAATTACAGTATCCCTGATAGTTATCAATTTTCTTTTGAATTTCATTAGGTAAGGTTGTTAATTTCTCCTCTTCCTGGAGATATTCTTTCTGTCTTTTATTATAAGTTTCAATTCGTTTCTTTATACTTAAAACATTTGTTTTACTTTTTTCAATATCGTTCTTTAGATATGTTTTATTTAGCTCATCCTTCATTATTAATTCTTTAATTTTGTTAATTTCTAATCTTTTTTGTTCTATTTGATTATCTAGCTCGCTAATTTTTTTTTCAAAACCTTCTTTATCGGTTTTTGATTTTCCATTGAAACTTTGGTCAAGCAAAAGTTCCTTTTCCTGTATTTCCTGAAGTTTTGATGCAATGCTAATTTCGTATTTTTTGAGTTCTTCATTTTTTTCCGTATTTTTTTGAATATTATATTTGATAAGTGTAATTTTTTCCTTTTGAATAGATATTTGAGAAATTATTAAATCTAAGTTTTTATAGTTCAATTCAAGATCTTTTTCTTCACCATACATTTTTTTATCAAGTGATTTGTTAATGATTTCTATAGATTTACTTTCCTTTTTTAAAGAAATTAACTTTGTATTTAAGCTTTTGATAGTTTCATTTAGTTCATTAATTTTAAGTTGAGAATCAATTATCTTTTTTTTTTGAAGGTTTTCTTCTGATATAAATCCATCCCATCTCCAAATACTTCCGTTTTTGTTAACTAACATTTGACCAACTTTAAGTTTTTTTTGTTCCTCAAGAACGTTATGTTTTTTTTCTACTAAAAAGATTTGTGAAAGAATAAGGTCTAACTCTCTTGGACCTTCAACATAGTTTGATAGGGGGTTTTTAACAGCCTCTAAATTATCAATTTTTTTACTTATCCATTTTTTAGACGATTTACTATTTAATGTAGCATCAAGCTCATGCATTAATGCTGCATAAACAGCACTTTCATAACCTGATTTAATTTTAATTAAGTTTACAATTGACTCTTTAGAAAGATTTGCATCTCCAATTAATTGATTAAGGGTTTTAATTTCAGTATCAATTTCAGTGAATCTTTTTAAGTTAATTTCAATATTTTCTTCAATTTTTTTTAATGATTCCTCGTTAGAATCTTTTGTAGTTCTATTGATACGAACAGAATCTTTAAGTGTGACAATACTTTTTTCAAACAGTGATTTTTTTGAATTTTTATTAGCAAGGATTAACTCCTCATTTTTTAAAGATTTTTCTAATTTTTTTATTTCTTCAGAAACACTTTTTATATTTTTTTTGTTTATTGTTTCTTCTTTTTTTAAGGAATCTTTTTCTTCTTTTAAGTTATCAGATTTAAACTCATCTCCAAGTGTTAGTTGAATTTCGTTTACATATATACTCTCAATATGCTTTACCTCATTTCTTAATCTCATTTCTTCTGATAACTCTGAATCTAATTTCTTCTTTAAATTAATGTTATTTAAAGAATTACTGATTTTTCTTTCGCATTCTATAATATAAATCTCTAGGTCTTTTAGATTTTTCAATTCATTATTTTTGTCTGTTTCAATTGTGTCAAGAAACCTTCTAATTTCTTCTTTTTTATTTTTAATCAGATCAAGTTGGTTTGAAAAGTTATTTTTGTGACTCTGAGTTTCATATAGTTTTTTGTTTAAATCATTTCTAACAGCTTGAAGTTTGTCGGAGTGAGTTCTTAGAGACTGAAATTTTTTCTTTTTCAAAGAAGACTCATTTATAAAATTTTCAAGATTTTGCCTTAGAGTTATAATATTTTTTGTGTAATCATCTAAATTATTTTTTAGGTCTTTCCACTCTGAGAAAATAAGAAGAGATTCATAAAATTTTATTGCCTTAGATAAGCTTTCATATCTTTCAGCTTGTCTTGCCTGTCTTGACAAACTTTTTTTTTGATCTAAAAGATTATCAAGATTTATTTGCACTTTTTCTAAATTTACGTCTGTAGATTGTAATTTGAGTTCTGATTCTCTTCTTCTTGCTTGCAAACCTGATATGCCTGCAGCATCCTCTAGAATAATTTTTCTTTCGATTGGTTTGTAGTTAATTACTTGATCTATGTTACCTTGAGTAATTATTGAACTTGATCTTGGTCCACTCCCAGAATCATAGAATAAAACACTTACATCTTTTGCCCTAACATCCTTGTTGTTTATTTTAAAAAATGATCCCACTCCTCTTTCAAGTATTCTGCTAATAATAACTTTTTTATCATCAATTTTAAGGTTTTGTGATCCATCAGCATCAAATTGGTCAAGTTCAATGCTGACTTCAGCAAAGTTTTTTGCTGGAATACTTTGTGTACCATTAAAAATTACATCATCCATCGAACTTGATCTAAGACTTTTTGAAGATGATTCTCCCATTACCCATCGGATTGCTTCAAAAATATTAGATTTTCCACATCCGTTGGGACCTATAATTCCAGTAACACCGTCTTCTATTAACAATTCGATTGGATGTGCAAATGACTTAAATCCAGATATCTTTAATTTATTTACTGTAAACAATTTGAATTAATTTAATAATGAGTCAATTTTTAATTTTAGAGCTTCAAATGTGAGGTCTCCATCATATTTTTTATTATTTATATATATTGTTGGAGTTGCGTTAATATCATATTTTTTAGAGGAACTTAGCCTTTCTTTTAAGATACCATCTTCAATTGATTTATTTCCTACACAAACTTTGATCTCATCATTTTTTAATCCACCTAATTTTGCAATTTTTAAAAGGGATTTGAAAGGATCTTGAGTGCTCGTCCAATCTTTTTGTTTTTTATATAAAACTTTTAAAAAATTAAAGAATCTATCATTTCCAGAACATCTTGCTATTACAGATGCCTTTAAGGCAAATTTATCTAGAGGAAAGTCCCTATATGTAAACACAATCTTTCCTGTATCAATATACTCCTTTTTAATTTTTGGAAACACCTCATTATGAAATTTGGCACAATGACCACATGTAAGAGAAGCGAATTCAACAATTTTGATAGACGCTTCTTTATCACCAATTTTCTTTTCTTGAAGGGCTTCAATTGTATCAACAATTCTTGATTCTACTTTATGGGTAATTAGAAAAAATAGTGCTAAA
>MDTB01214396.1_pt1 | contig 18217 bp, 16 predicted proteins | sample 811161 | NCBI WGS metagenome assembly MDTB01 (sample SAMN05326650, study PRJNA326480) | marine metagenome | isolation source: seawater | place: Mediterranean Sea | collected 2009
CTGTATCGCCGGACAGGACTGGTTGTTCCAATCCCATCTCGTGGTGCTGGCCGCTGGGGCGATCAATACCCCTGTGATCCTCCTGCGTTCGACCAACGACAGCCATCCCCGCGGATTGGCCAATGGTTCCGACCAGGTGGGTCGCAACCTCATGAAGCCGCAGCTCACCTCCATCCTGCAGCTGGCCGCAGCCCCCAACAGTGGCCGTTACCAGCGCTCGTTCGGCGTCAATGACTATTACTTCGGCGATAAGAACGTCAGTTTTCCCCTGGGTCATCTCCAGAGTTGTGGTGGGGTCCTGCAGGACGCCCTGTTTGCTGAATCCCCGCCGGTGCTCTCGCTGGTGGCGAAGCTGATGCCGAATTTTGGCCTCGAGGAGCTGGCTTCCCGTTCCGTCGCCTGGTGGGCCATGAGTGAGGTGCTGCCCGACTCCCATAACAAGGTTTATCTGCAGGGTGAGCAGATCCGCATCAACTACATCGCCAACAACCGCGAGGCCCATGACCGCCTCGTCTACCGCTGGATTGACACCTTGCAGGCGGTGGAAGCCGATCCGCTCACCCATGTGGTGCGACAGGCCCCAACCCACCCCCGTGGTGAGGCCCCGTTGAGCGTGATGGGGTACGCCTGCGGCACCTGCCGGATGGGCAGCAATCCAGCCACATCGGTGGTTGATCTGCAGGGCCGCAGCCATGAGCTACGCAACCTCTACATCGCCGATGCCAGCGTCTTCCCCAGCTGCCCCAGCATCGGCACAGGCCTGACAACAATTGCGCTGTCGCTGCGGCTGGCGCAACACCTCGAATCGGAATTCTGATGTCGTTCACTGAGGCTTCAGCGCAAGCCATGCCGCCGAGTTCAGAGCATCGGCGCATGGCCGAGCGCGATGAAAAGCAGGTCCCCTGGATGCGATGGGGCAGTTACCTCAGCGATCGACAGTGGGGCACGGTGCGTGAGGACTACTCAGCAAGTGGTGATGCCTGGAGCTCTTTTCCCCATGACCATGCCCGCTCACGCACCTATCGCTGGGGCGAAGATGGTCTGCTGGGCATCTGTGATCAGCGCTGTTTCCTTTGCTTTGGCATCGCACTGTGGAATGGCAAGGATCCGATCTTGAAGGAGCGACCCTTCGGACTGGGCAATGGTGAGGGGAATCATGGGGAGGACATCAAGGATTACTTTTTTCATCTGCTGAATACCCCCACCCATAGCTTCATGCGCGGGCTCTACAAATACCCCCAGCAGGAATTCCCGTATCAGCATCTGGTGGAAGAAAACGGCCGCCGGGGCCGCGATGAACCTGAATACGAGCTGGTTGAAACAGGCATTTTTGATGATAATCGCTATTTCGATGTCATTGTTGATTACGCCAAGGCCAGCCCCGAAGATGTGCTGATTCGCATCCGCATCATCAATCGTGGCCCGGATGCAGCTCCCCTGACCTTGCTCCCGTCCCTCTGGATGCGTAACACCTGGGACTGGGGTTACAGCGATGCATGGCGTCAGCGCCACCCCCTCAAGCGGATCGCAACAGGTGTCGAAACCGCTGATTTGAACAGTCTTGGCACCTATCAACTGGTTTGCCGGGAGCAGGGATCGTGGCTGTTCACAGAAAATCAGACCAACACGGAGCGCCTTTACGGCCAGCCCAACCAGCAGCCTTATGTGAAGGATGCATTCCACCGCTATGTGATCGATGGAGATACCACAGCGGTGAATCCACAGCAGGAAGGAACCAAGGCGGCCTTGCTGCTTGAGAACACCATCCCTGCTGGAGATGAGTGGGTGGTGGATCTGCGTTTGGCCCGCCAGATGCCAGCGGCGCCTTTTGCGGCGGAGTTTGATCAGATCTTGCAAGAGCGGGAACGGGACTGCCTGGCCTATTTCCACTCCTGCGCCCCCAATCTCAGTGCGGCAGATGCCCTGATCTTCCGCTCAGCGGCCAGTGGCCTGCTGTGGTGCAAAAAGTTCTACCGCTGGGTCGTGATTCGGTGGCTCAGTGGTGATCCCAATCACCCCACTCCGCCCGTGGAGAGGCTCAAGACCGAGAACGCCTACTGGCGCCGTCTTTACGCCGATGATGTGATCTCCATGCCGGATAGCTGGGAGTACCCCTACTTCTGCCAGTGGGATCTGATGTTCCATTCGGTGTCCTTCGCACCCATTGATCCGGCCACGGCCAAAGTCCAAAGCATGCTGCTGCGCAGCCCGCGCTACACGGCTCCAAATGCACAAACCCCTGCTTATGAGTGGGCCTTGTCGGATCCCAATCCACCGATTGGTGCATGGGCTGCCCTGCGTGTGTTTCAGATTGAACGCCATGACCGCGGTAGTGGCGATCTTCCCTATCTGCGCGCCGCAATGCGCAAGCTCATCCTTGAGTACGGCTGGTGGGCGAACCGGAATGATCGCTCCGGTGACAATGTTTTTGAGGGTGGATTCCTTGGTCTTGACAATATCGGGGTGTTTGATCGCCGTTATCCACTGCCCGATGGCAGTGTGATTGAACAGTGTGATGGCACGGCATGGATGGCTATGTTGAGTCTCAATCTGCTTGAGATCGCCGTCATCCTTTCCGCGGAGGAGCCGGAGTATGGCGATTTAGCAGAACGCTTTGTCTATGACTTTGCGCAGTTGGCCTCCACATTGAACACCGATGCGGTGATTAATGATACGGCTAAGGTGATGCGCAGCTATCGGAGCTGGGATGAGCAAGATGGCTTTTATTACGACGTCATTAAGCGGCCGGATGGCAGCTGGGACTATCTGCGGTCTCGCTCGATCTCTGGCCTGATTCCTCTGCTTGCGGTGGCCAGCTTTGATGTGGATACCGTGCAGCGTGTGGACTCATTGAATGTCAATGCCATTCTGCGCCCATTTCTTTCTGAGCGCATCAGTCCTGCTTGGATCAATGAGCATTTTGGACGCTGGAATAATGATCGCACCTTGTTCTCGCTTGTTCCTGAAGATCATCTCAGGCGCATCCTCGAGTACGTCTTTGATGAGGATGAATTCCTCTCCCCCCATGGGATTCGATCACTGTCCAAGATCTATGAGCAGAATCCCTTTACCTTCCATGAGGGTCTGGAGACAGGCACGCTTGCTTACAGCCCGGCAGACAGTCCTGTTGCCATGTTTGGAGGTAATTCGAACTGGCGCGGTCCAGTGTGGATGCCGTTCAATTATCTCCTGATCGAATCGTTGCAGAAATTCGGCCACTATTACGGGGATAGCTTCAAAGTTGAATTCCCCACACGCTCTGGCCATTGGATCAGTCTCTGGGAGGCCTCGCTGGAGCTGGAAAAGCGTCTGGTGGGCCTGTTCCGCTGTGGTGAGGATGGGCGCCGGCCCTTCAATGGGGCCGTTGATCTCTTTCAGCATGACCGCCACTGGAAGGATCTGTTGCTATTCAATGAGTACTTCCACGGCGATAACGGCTCTGGTGTTGGTGCCAGTCACCAGACGGGCTGGACAGCGATCGTGCTGAAGATGATCACCCAATTGCAGCGCTACAGCTCGATGTAGCGCTGCAATTCCACACACCTCCCCTGGCCTGCTATGGACACGCATTACGACGTGCTGATTATCGGCAGTGGTGCCGGTGGTGGCACCTTGGCCCGGTGCCTCGCTGAAGCCGGTCGTCGGGTGCTGGTGCTTGAGCGGGGTGGGTGGTTGCCCCGCGAACCACAGAACTGGGATTCAGCCGAAGTGTTCCAGGCCAACCGCTACGTCTCTCCTGATCTCTGGAAAGACAAGAACGGCCATGCGTTTCAACCCGGCAGTCATTACTTCGTTGGTGGTGCGACCAAGATGTATGGGGCCGCTCATTTCCGTTTTCGCGAACGCGATTTTGAGGAGGTGGTGCATGTCGATGGGATTTCCCCGTCCTGGCCACTGCGTTACAGCGACTTTGAGCCGTATTACACCAAGGCTGAAGCGACGTATCACGTGCATGGTCTGCGCGGTGAAGACCCCACCGAGCCACCCGCCAGTGGTCCCTACCCCCATCCCCCGGTGGCCCATGAACCGCGGATGCAGCAGTTGGTGGATGATTTCCACGGTCAGGGGTTGCATCCCTTCCACATGCCTGTGGGTGTGAATCTCCTTGAGGACAACCTGCCGTTCAGTGCCTGCGTGAAGTGCAACCGCTGTGATGGTTTCCCTTGTTTGGTTCACGCCAAAGGTGATGCTGAGGTGATGGGGATGCGTCCCGGTCTCGCGGCGCCAACGCCACTGACATTGCTGACCCATGCGGAAGTCAAACGACTGATCACCGATGCCAGCGGCCGCACGGTGACGCAGGTGGAGGTCGAGCATGAGGGAGAGCTGCGCAGCTTCTCCGCTGATCTGGTGGTGGTGAGCTGCGGTGCAGCCAATTCAGCGCGTCTGCTGTTGATGTCGGCGAATGATCACCACCCCCATGGTTTGGCTAACAGCTCCAATCAGGTGGGTCGCAATTACATGTATCACAACTGCAAAGTGGTGGTCGCCGTGGGGCACGAGCCCAACCACACGGTCTTTCAGAAGACCCCAGCTGTGAACGATTGGTACTTCGGTGATCAGGACTTTGACTATCCCATGGGTCACGTGCAGATGACCGGTAAGACCAATGGCGCCATGATCAAAGGCTACAAACCAAAGCTGACGGCCATGGCTCCGGCCTGGGCCATGGATCAGATTGCGAGCCATGCCCTTGATTTCTGGCTTCAGACGGAAGACTTACCTCTGAGTGAGAATCGCGTCACGGTTGATCGCACTGGTCAGATCACCCTGAGCTATACCCCGACCAATGAGCAGGCGTCAGAGCAATTGAGACATCGTTTGGAGGCGACCCTTGATCGGGCTTATGCCAAAAATCATTGGGCTGAGCGCGAGATCTATTACGGATCAGCAATGAATATTGCTGCAGTGGGGCATCAATCGGGTACCTGCCGTTTTGGCACTGATCCCTCCACATCGGTGCTCGATGTGAATTGCAAGGCCCACGATCTTGACAATCTCTATGTCGTCGACACCAGCTTCATGCCGAGCATCAGTGCGGTCAACCCATCGCTGACCGCGATCGCCAATGCGATTCGCGTTTCTGAGCATCTGCTCGAGCGGCTGGCCTGAGCCTGAAGGATGATTCAATGGCACGCAAGCTGAACGTTCAATCAACACCTGAGTGGATGCGGGTCCTTGAGGATCAGCGGGGTGATATTGACTGGGGGCTATGGGGGACGTACCTACCGGATCGACAGTGGGGAACGGTTCGTGAGTGCTATTGCCCCAGCCTGGATGCTTGGCGCTCGTTCACCCATGATCAATCCCGATCGAGGGTGTATCGCTGGGGCGAGGATGGACTGCTGGGCTTGAGTGATCGCCATTGCATGCTTTGCTTTGCACCGAGTTTCTGGAATCACCGTGATCCAATCCTCAAAGAACGTTTGTTTGGCTTGGCAAACCATGAGGGCAATCACGGAGAAGATGTTAAAGAGGTTTATTATCATCTTCTGAATACGCCAAGTCACAGTTATGCCAAGGGTTTGTACGTCTATCCCATTCAGGCATTCCCTTACGATGAACTGGTGGATGCCAATCAGGCCCGAGCTCGTACTGAGGCTGAGTATGAGCTAGAGGATACTGGCGTCTTTAAGGAGTTGGGTGCTTTTCACTGTTATGTGGAGTATGCCAAAAATCATTTCAATGATCTTCTGATTCGCATCACTGTAGAAAATCAATCGCAGTTCTCGGCACCAATCACCATCCTCCCCACCCTCTGGATTCGTAATCAGTGGGATTGGGGCTACCCTGAAATCCAAAAAGGCTCAATCAGGCCTGGTGAGCATCATTCCCTTGATATCAGCAGTATCAAAGGTGTAGGCCCTGGTCGCTTTCGCTATGAGGAGTTGGAGGAGTATTCTTTTTATTGTGATCAGCCCAATTCATGGATTTTTACCGATAATGAAACCAACCATGATGTGGTTTTTTCGCAGGCTTCAAAGACGCCTTACACCAAGGACGCTTTTCATCGCTTTGTGGTGGATGGTCAGAGCAATGCTGTTAACGCTGTGGGGGGGACAAAAGCCGCCATGGTTTGTCAGCGGGAGCTTTCAGCTGGTGAGTCGTGGACGATTTGTTGCCGCCTGAGTCAAATTGCCACGGATGATCCGTTTGGCGGTGAGTTTGATGTGATGATGCGGCGCCGCGCCATGGAGGCGCAGCAGTTTTACGCTGCATCATTTCAAGCTCTTGAGTTGGAGCCCAGCGGTCAACACTATGCAACGTATTGCGCAGCATCGGCAGGGTTGCTTTGGTCTAAAAAGTTTTACTCCTTTAATGTACGGCGTTGGCTGAAGGGAGATCCAGGCCATCCTGTGCCGGCAGAACAGCGCAAGTTGACGGATTATGCCAATTGGAAATATCTGAACTCAACCGGACTCTTTTTAATGCCTGATGCTTGGGAATATCCCTATTTTTGTAAATGGGATCTGATGTTTCATGCCGTTGCCTGCGCTGATCTTGATCCAGCTCTTGCTAAACAGCAGGTCAATATTCTCAGGACCAGCGAATATGCAGCATCCAATGCCCAGGTTCCCGCCTATGAATGGGCTTTCTCCGATGTAGACCCACCATTAGGCGCCTGGGCTGCTTGGCGCGTCTTCACAACAGACCGCAGCCGTCGCAGGGATGGAGATTGGGACTTTCTGGTTGATGCCTGGCGCCTGTTGCTTGTGGAATATGGCTGGTGGGCGAACCGCACGGACCGTACAGGGCACGAGCTATTTGATGGTGGCTTCCTTGGCCTTGACAATATTTCGCCATTTGATCGTCGCTATCCACTGAAAGATGGACGTCGTATCGAGCAGGCGGACGGGACAGCTTGGATGGCATTCCTGACCCTTTATATGCTCAAGATCACCGTAGCGATTGACCAACATGATGGTTTGGCAGATGTTTCTGAGATGGTCAATCGATTCAAAATGAGCTTCATCAATCTTGTGGTGACGATGAATCATGCTGATGAGCGTGGTTATCAGTGCTGGGATCCAGAAGATCAGTTTTATTATGATTTGCTCTCTTCAGCTGATGGACGCGCTGAGTATGTCAAGGTTCGCTCATTGACAGGTGTGATTCCACTGCTGGCTGTTCAGTCTTTCTCAAAGGAAGAAGTGGAGTATGACCAGCGCCTTGATATTGATGAATTTCGGCGCTCCTATGCAAGCTTTTATTCACAAGACGCTTTTTACGACTCTATTTATCACCTTGGTCGCTATAGCACCGGCCGCTATCTGTATGCAGTGGTTTCGCCCGAACGCTTGCGTCAAATCTGTCGATGGTTGTTTGATGAGGACGAGTTTCTTTCCCCTTACGGTATTCGCTCATTGTCCAAACACTACCAAGACCATCCTTACCGCTATGACGTTGCTGGTGAGACCTTTCAGATTGAGTACACGCCAGCTGATAGTCCAGTTTCCATGTTCGGGGGCAATTCAAACTGGCGAGGACCTGTCTGGATCCCCATCAACTATCTTCTGATTGAAGCGCTGCAGGAGTATTTCCGTGCGCTTGGGCGTGACTTCCTCATTGAGTATCCAACAGGTTCAGGTCAATATCTGAATCTTGAGCAGATTGCCAGCGATTTGCGCAACCGGCTGCTGGCTTTATTTGCGGCGGATGAATCAGGCCTGCCGCCCTTTGTTCCCCCCGGCTCATACCGCGACACCCATCGGGAGCTGGTGCCCCATCTGTTGTTTCATGAGTATTTCAATGGTGACACCGGCCAGGGGGTTGGCGCCAGCCATCAGACCGGCTGGACTGCGATGGTTCGGCGCCTGATTCTGCAGTGCTCTTGATGGCTACCTTTGGAGGGTCCATCTCGTGTCGCGGCCATGACAATCGGTGATGTCCTGAAAACCACCGTTAGCCATCCCTTCATCACCCGCATCAATCACATTGCACTGATGGCCAGGCCCGGTGAGCATCATCAGGCTCGTGCATTTTATGCTGGTCTGCTGGGGATGACGGAAGTTCCGTTGCCGGATGATCTTTGTGGCAACAGCAATCTTGATCTCGTTTGGTTCGTCTTTAATGACGTGATGATTCATGTCTCCTTCACAGATGACTATGTGCCTGTGCCTGTTGGTCGGCATGTCTGCATTGAGGTGGAGAATCTTGGTGATCTGCGCGTCAGAATGGAAGCGGCTGGTTGTGGGATTGAGGAGCAGGTGAGGCTGCCGGATCGAGAGCGGTTCTTTGTCTCCGACCCCTTTGGGAACTACTTTGAATTCATGGAATTCAACTGATTGTTGACTTTGGTCCGCGTGCACGGGTGTAGCAAAGCACCCCGCCCAGCACGCTTAAGGCCACCAGGCTGGCGAACAGTGTGTCTTGCGCTTTGAGATAGATGCTGGCTTCGATTTGGCCGTGGAGCGCCTGGCGCAGCATGGCGGCGGCATAGGCGGTTCCCACAGCTGAGCCGATAAAGCTCAATGCCCAGATCACGCCCGAGGCTGTGCCTGTGCGGGCGAGTGGTACAGCATCAAGAGATGCACTGTTGTTGGGTGATACGAATAAGCCAGACGCCGAGCCAAGCAGCAGCATCGCGCCCACGAGCTTGATGATCACCAGCATGGAGTCTTGGTTCATGCTTCCCGGTCCATGGCCGATCGAGTTCAGCCAGAGCAGGGCGACCCCGCCGGTGATGAACCCCAAGGTGGTCAGCCAACGTGGTCCAAAACGATCACTGAGGTGACCGGCGATGGGGCCGGCAACAGCCAAACCCAATGAGTAAGGGAGCATGACCAGGCCGCTCTGGAGAGAATTGAAATGCAGCACGGTCTGGGTGAAAAAGGGGATGGCAAAAAGACAGGCTGCAACGATGGTGTTGTTGAGCAAACGCGTTCCAGATCCTCGAGCAAATTCGCCGATTCGAAAGAGGCGCACATCGATCAGGGGATGGCTCTGCTTGAGTTCCACCCAGATGAACCCAAGCAAGCCCGCTAAACCAGCGCTGGTGAGGCCAACGGTGAGCGTCGAGAGTGACTGTTCCTTGGCAAAGTGCTGCACACCCAACATCAATCCGCCGACACCGATTGAGGCCAACGCAAAGCCAGGCAGATCAAACTGTTGAGGCCCTGCCGTCTTCTGCTCTGGCTCAAGCTGGTCGGAGCGCAGGATCCAGCAGCCCACCAACAACGAGGCCAGAGCGATGGGCACATTCACAAAGAAGATTGAGCGCCATCCCAGGAGTTGAATCAAGATCCCGCCGAGCGTGAAACCCAATGCAAAACCCACCGAATACACCGTCCCATTGATCCCCAGGGCCAGGCCGTGTTGCCGCAAGGGGAAGACCGCCAAGGAAATCACATTGCTGTTGGCCAGCAGGGCTGCAGCTCCGACCGCTTGCAGGGCTCGCATGGCAATGAGCATGCCGATGTTTGGAGCTAGCCCAGACAGCGCTGAGCCCATGGCGAAGAGCGAAAACCCAACCACAAAGACGGTTTTTCGTCCTCGAATATCGCTGATGCGTCCAGCTGCTGGCAGGGCCAACGCCACCACCACAAAAAAGACGGCAATGACCCATTGGGAGCTGGCGACCGACACCTTGAATTCGCTGGTGATGCTCGGTAAGGCCAGATTGGTGATGGTTGAATCAATGCCGATCAGCAGGATGCTGAGTTGCACGACAAGCAGAGCCCACCATTTGTAGCGGTCTGCTGCGACTTCTTGATCAATCCAGCGGTCCCGAGGGTGCTGCTGTTGAGCGGCCGCCATTGATCTGCATTGTCTCCACGCATGGTAGGTAGCACTTCAGCGCGACTCTGATTCACCTGGAATCTGTTGTTAAGTCCTGACGGCTGGGGCTCAAGCACGAAGACATGTTGGCGCTGTGATCTGCTGCTGCTTCGTGATTGCTAAAGACGCTGGTGATGCATGACGAGCGATGCCAAATCTCCTGTGCCTCCAAGGCCTGATCAGGAATTGCAGCGATCTTGATGGCCTCAAGAACTGGTATGTCGAGCAACTTGGCTTGACGCTTGCATGGGAGCAGCGCTGCACGGCGGCATGGATTTCTGAGCTGTTTCCAGGGACTGTTGCTGCAAGCTTGGACTGTTGTGCCTTGCGACTGGGCCAGGAGACGTTGTGGTTGATGTCCTGGCCCGAGGTGTTGATGCAGCCGATGCCTGCCGCAACCCGGGGAATTGACCACTGGTTTCAGCACATTTGTCTGGTGAGTGATGCGCTGGAGAGGGCTTATGCCGAACGGTTGCAAGGCGCCTGCCGTCCCATTTCCACCGCTCCCCAGACCTTGCCCGAGTGGAATCGGGGTGCTGCAGGGATTCAGGCGGTGAAGTTCTTTGACCTTGAAGGGCACCCCCTCGAGCTGCTGCAGTTTCCGCCGGGGAAGGGGGCGCCGCGTTGGCATGCTGATCACGATGGCTCCGGCCAGCCTCGGGGGATCGATCACACCGCGATTTCCATTGCTGACACCACCATCAGCCTGTCGTTTTACGGCGAGCTCTTGGGGCTCCAGCGTGTCGGCGGAGGCCTCAACCATGGTCCTGAACAGGATGCGCTGGATGGACTGGAGTCAGCCCGCGTTGAGATCACCGCGCTGCAGGCTCAACCCGGCCAGATGGGGGTTGAGTTCCTTCACTATCAGAGTCCACGCGGTGGCATGAGCCGCGCCGATGCCCGTTGGAGTGATCTGGTGAACGACACGATGGTGATCCAAGCCGATGGGATTCGCGATCTTCACGCTCGCGCTCAGGCATCGCCGTGGGCTCAGCACTGCAGCTCTCTGGTTTCGCTCCCCTTGCCCCTGTTTGGCGGAGAGTTGGGATTCACCCTGCGGGATCCCGACCTGCATGGGGTGCTCCTGGTGGGTGAGGATCGCTAGTCGGTGGTTACGGCAAGCAGTTCGCGCAGGGCCTGCACACCGGCGCTGGCAATGGCACTGTCCTCAGCAGGTGTCATGCCTGAAACGCCAATGGCGCCGAGACATTGATCCCCTGCCATCAACGGCAGGCCTCCACCCATGGAGACCGCTGGCTGGTTCAGGGCCATGCTCAATTGCAGCAAAGCAGGTCGGTTGGTGTTGATGGAGGCCTCGAGATCGGCGGTGGCTTTGCCGCTAAGGGCCGCCATTCGGGCCTTGGCGATGGCTATCTCACAGCTGGCTGGTGCTGCTTGATGCAGACGTTTGAAGCGCAGTAGGTAGCCATCCATGCCCACCAGAGCAATCGAGACACGCGCCTGGTTGCGCTGCGCAGCCGCATCTGCTGCGGCCATGATCACGTCGCTATCGGCGGACTCGAGACAGAGGATGGATCGCATCAGTTCCAGAGAATGCGCATGAGCCAGAGATGACCCTGGAGTTCCACGCCTGCAGCAATCGGTGCCAGCTCTTCGGGCGTTAAGCGAAGCGTCGCCTCGGCTTGATGGGTCACCACATCAATGCCGCTGAAGGCGAACCCGTGCAGGCGGCCCAGCGCTGCAACTTCATCGAGATTGGGGCAGCTGGCGCATTGCTCACGCAAGGCAGGATCTGCCTTGACCTGGCGCAGGAAGGCTTCCAATTGCTCGTTGGCCATGGGATTAGATGTCGGTGGTTGGCAGGCCGCGGGTGTTGGTGAACAGGGCGTACACGGCGTTTGTGGCACAGATGAACAGCCGGCAGTTCTGACGATCCCCGAAGCACAGATTCGACACCCGGCGGGGCACCAGCACCTTGCCGATCAACTGGCCGTCAGGGGCTATGCAATGGACCCCATCTGCGGCACTGCACCAAAGGTTTCCCTGCTCATCCACCCGGAATCCATCGGCCCATCCGGGGTTGATTTTGTGAAAAATCTCTCCGCCACTGAGGCTGCGGCCATCCTCAGACACCTGGAACACCCGGATGTACTGGCGAGGTTCTAACGCTCCTGGGGTGCCGGATTCAGCGACATACAGCAGCCGTTCATCTGGTGAGAAAGCCAAGCCATTGGGACCGTCAAAATCGGTGGCCATTGCATCGATCTGACCGCTGGTGGGGTCAAGGCGATAGAGCGCTGGTGGTTGCTCTGAAGTGTGGCGACCTCCTTCGTAATCGCTCATCAAGCCGTAGAGGGGATCGCTGAACCAGATCGATCCATCGCGGGTCACGGTCACATCATTGGGGCTGTTGAGTCGCTTGCCGCCAGCGTGGGTGGCAAGCACAGTGATGCGTCCGTCCAGTTCGCGGCGTGTGAGGCAGCGGCTGCGGTGATGGCACTGAATCAGACGGCCCTGGCGATCCCGGATTTGGCCGTTGGCGAACTCCGATGGCTCAAGAAAGGTGGTGAGGCCGTGCTGGCTGCTCCAGCGCAAGGTGCGGTTGCTGGGGATGTCGTTGAACAACAGGCATTGGTGATCGCCAAACCAAACCGGGCCTTCTGGCCATCGGAATCCACTGGCCAGGCACTCCAGCTCTGCGTTGAAGAGCACGAGTGCATCAAAGCGGGGGTCAAAGCTTTCCGTGCAGCTGGAGGGTTGATGGCTCATCACTGCTCCGGCCTGGGGGGTGGGGACATTGCGGCGCCGAGCTGGACGATCATCAGGCGGCAGGGCTCATCCCCCACGACCCAGGAGAGATGGCCCCGCTTGCCGTCCTGGGCCATGGTGTTTTGATCGCCGCCGAAGGAGAGATCGCCAACGCCCATCTCCACCCGTTGGCCATCCATGGTTTCAACGGCCCAGGCACCACTGATCGGCATCACCCATTGCGGCGCGGGATTCTCATGCCAAGGACTGCTCCACCCGGCTGGCAGTACAGAAAACAGCACCGTGGCATCACCAGAGCACGGGGCGGAGAGCCATTGCGGGGTGTTGCCTGAGGTGATCTCCTGCATCTTGAAATCCTGCAGCATCTGACGTGTTTGATGAGTGATGCCGCTGTTGTCAGTCCAGACATGCCAGAAGGGGATTCCAGGTTGCTCTTGTGATGTCATGCCGACTCCCCGTGCTTCATCGGCATAGGCGCTAGTGGTAAAGAATGCGTTGTTACTGCTGGCATCTGGTGGCTTTAGATCTTGCACAGCATTGGATGTCTAGCCTGAAGACCATGCGGCTGTTTTGTCATGAATCTGACGGTTGTTGAATTACTCGTGCCGGCCCCACCGTCAACGGCAGAAGAGTTTTCCTTATTGGTGATGCGGCTATTTATTGGCATTAGTTTCATTCGCCATGGCTGGCCCAAGCTGCGCAACCTCAAGACGTGGGCCACATCCATGCGTACGCCAGCCTGGCTGTGCTTCCTCTCGGCAGCTTCCATGTTCCTCGCGGGCCTGGTGCTGCTTCCTGGGCTGCTGACCCCGCTGGCAGCCCTCGCCATTTTGTTGAACATGGCCTATGCCATGGTTCTCGAGGCGCGGTCTGGTTTGCCCTTCTTTGCTCCAGATCCGTATCAGATTCCTGACGGTGAATATGAAGGGCCGGAAGGCCTTGGTGAGCCACCGAGTTGGGAGAAAGCTGCGATGTATGTGGTGATGTGCTTTGTCTTGATGTTTGCAGGTGGTGGTCTGCTTTCTCTCGATAACCTCTTGATTGCCGATCTGCTGCAAGCTTGGGCATGACGTCCAGCTCTGTCGTGATGATTGAACGATTCCTTGACGGCAAAGTTGCCATTGTTACCGGTGCCAACACCGGGATCGGCAAGTCGATCGCAGAGGAGCTGGCCAAGCGGGGGGCCAAGGTTGTGATCAACTACCGCTCCCACCCCGAGCGCACCGATGAGATCGTCGCTGCAATCCAAGCAGCAGGTGGTGAGGCGATTGGTGCCCAGGCGGATGTGACGGAGCTCGATCAGCTCCAGGGTGTCGTCGATACAGCCGTTTCCACCTATGGCCGGCTCGACATCATGGTCAACAACGCCGGCCTCGAGACCCGCACCTCGGTCCTCGACACCACTCCTGAGGACTATGACAAGGTGCTTGATGTCAACCTCAAGAGCGCGTTCTTTGGCACGCAATTTGCGGCCAAGCAGATGATCAAGCAGGGCGGTGGCGGCCGCATCATCAACATCTCCTCCGTGCATGAGGACTGGCCGATGCCCAACAACACCGCCTACTGCCTCTCTAAAGGTGGGGTCCGCATGCTCACCCGCACGGCCGGGCTTGAGCTCGCTCCCCACGGCATCACGATGGTGAACATCGGTCCTGGAGCCGTTGATACTCCCATCAATGCCTCCTATGCCGGCAACCAGGCGTTGCTGGCAAAGCTCAACGCAGCGATTCCGCTTGGCCGCATGGCTGAACCCGAGGAAATTGCTTCAGTGGCTGCGTTCGTTGCCAGCGATGGCGCCAGCTACATCACCGCCACCAGCATCTTTGCCGATGGCGGCATCATGCAGAGCAGCCCTGGGCTCTGAGCGCTTCAGCCGGTGCCGCCCAACTTGGCGTGATCCCACACACGCTGCAGCGTCTGTTGATTGAGCTCCTGCTGCGGTGTGAGCTCCGCTAGGACCGGAACCTTGCCAACGGTTTCCAAGGTTTCACGGTTGGCAGGGTGCAGAGGGCCATTGAGCACCAACCCCAGCACAGGGATCGTGCGTGCTGCCAGGGCCTCCAGCGACAGCAGGGTGTGATTCAAGGTGCCCAGGCCGCTGCGGGCCACCAGCAGCACGGGCAGTTCCCAGCGCTTGATCTGCTCGATCTGCATCAGGTCATCGCGCAGGGGCACCAGCAGACCGCCAGCGGTTTCCACCACCAGGGGACCTTCAACGGCCGGCAACTCAAGCCGGGAGGCATCCACGCTGATTCCTTCATCCCGCGCTGCCTGGTTCGGCGAAGCCGGTGCGGCCAGCCGGTAAGCCTCCGGCAGCACGCAGGGAGGTGTGCTGCCTCGGCGCAGGCCGGTGAGCCCCGCAACGCGGCCGCTGTCACCGCCCAGCTCCAGCTCTCCGCACTGGACCGGCTTCCAGTAGCTGGCTCCTAGACCCTGCACCAGCAGGGCGCTGACCACGGTTTTGCCCACGTCGGTGTCGGTGCCCACCACCACAAGGCGGCCATCGCTGGGGATCCAGGCAGGGTTCACAGGCGGCGTGCCAGCAATAGCAAGAGTCTCCAGCGCAGCACGGCGCGTCCATCGTCGCTGAGGGGCCAATGGCGCAGCAGCTGCCGCAGCTCGGTGGCGCGTAACTGATGGCTGGCACCGCCGTGCACCCCGAGATGCCGCAGTTCCCGCAGGAAATCCATCGGGCTGGGATAAGAGCAGCTGAAGCTCAGCACTTGCTGCTGGTGGATGGCCGCCACCCCATCGAGTGCCTCGCTCAGCGCTTCTGAGGCCGGCAACTTCAGCGCGCTGCAGCGCACACCGGCTGCTTGAGCGGCTTGATGCCAGCTGCAGAGGCTGCCGGCTACCGGCACGGTGAGCGCCAGCCAGCCCTGAGGCGCCAGTGCTTGGGCCCACTGCCGCAGCTGTGCCGCTGGCCGCTGCAGCCAGTGCAACGCAAAGCTGCTCAAAAGCAGTGAGCTGCACTCTGCTTCGGGAGGCAGTCCCTGGTTGAGATCCCAGTGCAACTGTTGCCCCTGTGGCACCTCAGCCTCCGCCAGCAGGGCAGGGCAGTTGTCCACCAGCAGCGGCTTGATCGCCGGGCGTTGCATGGCCAAGGCCCGGCTGAGATTGCCCGAGCCGGCCCCCAGATCAAGCACAGGCCCGGGCCCCAGGGGCAGATCGCTGCAGTGATGGGCCAAGCGCCAGGCCACGGCCTGCTGCAGCCGGGCCTCACGGGCGTAGCGCGCAGCTCCCTGGCTGAAGGCCGTGACGCTGCTGCGTGCCACCGGATTCAACGCAACTCCGCAATCCACTGCAGCACCTGAGCAGGCAGAGAGGGCACCATCAGGCCATGGCCCACCCCATCGAGTGGAAGCACCGTCGCTTTCGGCAGGGCCTGCCGTAGGGCTTCCCGGCTCAGGGGGTGAACGATCTGATCGTCGCTGGCCTCCACCAACAGTACTGGCGCCGCCTGCGGAAACGAGGCCGGCAGGTCGCTGCAGTGCGCCAACACCGCCAGGTCATCCCGCAGGCGGGCCAGTCCCTGGGCTTGCACCGGTCCGTCTTCCACCCCGGCAGGCAGCAGCTCCACCGGCTGGGGTTCGGCCACCCGAATGCGGAAATCGGCGAACAGTTGCGGCAGTTCGCCAGCAGCGAGGCGCTCGTCCATGCGCCGCAGGGCCAGCGCCAGCGGCCGACCTGCAGCACCGCTGGGTACAAAACGGCCAAAGCTGGCCAGCAGCACCACCGCCTCAGCGGCCGCCAGGGTCTGCGGTGGCACCAAATGCATGCCAAGGGAATTCAGCAGCAACGCGCGGCGGCCCGGTCCCTCCCAGTCCGGTTGGGCTGCTGGGAAACGGCCATAGCCCCGTTCGAAACATCGCAATGGCCACTTCCGCAGCTCGCAGCTGCGGCGAAAACCATTCCAGGCGCGCTGGTCACTGCCCCAGCCATGCATGCACAGCAGTTGCCAGTTGGTTGTCACGGCCGCCCCTTGGCTGCTCTCCATCATTGAGTGCCGCTGCAGCGCTCCAGCACCTCGAGCACGCTGCCCAGGGCATGGTCAGGCAGCTGGGGCCGCAGGCTCAAGCGCAGCATCGCCTCGCCCTCCGGCACCGTCGGTGGTCGGATCGGCACCACCAAAAGGCCGCGCTGCTCCAGTGCGGCAGCGGCTTCATTGGCGCGGCGGTCATCCCCCAGTTTGATGGCCAGCACCGGACCTTGCCCCGGCGGGCGTGGCCAGCCGGATGCTGCGATCGCCGCTCGCCACTGCTCGGCCGTGTTGCACAGCTGTTGGCGTCGCACGTCCCCTTCTGCCCCAGCAATCAGTCGCAGGGCCGCCAGTGCCGCTGCGGCCAGTGGCGGCGCCAAGGCGGTGGTGTAGCGGAAGGCGCCACTGCCCTGTAGCAGGGCGTCCCCCAGGGCTTGATCGCAGGCCAGAAAGGCGCCGCCGCTGCCGAAGGCCTTGCCGAAGGTGCCGCAGAGCAGGCTGATGCCTTGATGCCCGTGCCCCAGACCGCGTCCACCAGGGCCCAGGACCCCCAGGGCATGGGCTTCATCGAGCAGTAGGGCTGCATCGTGCTGATGGCAGAGCCCAACGAGGGCGCTGATGTCTGGGCTGCTGCCCTCCATTGAAAACAGGCTTTCGCTGAGCACCACCAGTTGTCGCTGGGGGGCGTCGCGCCGTTGCTGCATCAGCCGTTGCTGCAGATCGCTGAGGTCGTTATGGGCAAAGCGCTGCAGCCTGGCGCCGCAGGCGCGCACGCCCACCAAAAGCGAGTGGTGGATCCGCCGGTCGGCCAGCACCAGGCTGTGACGGTCAGCCAGGATCTGCAGGGCGGCGATATTGGCCTGAAAGCCACTGGGATAGAGCAGGACCCGCTCTCTCCCCAGCCAGTTCGCCAGCTCGTGTTCCAGGGCTTGGTGCTCCGGCCGGCTGCCGCTCACCAGCCGCGAGGCTCCGCTGCCAACGCCGCTGCGGCTGATGCAATCGATGGCGGCCTGTTTGAGCAGGGGATGGTCGCTCAGCGCCAAGGTGTTGTTGCTGGCCAGATCCAGCAGGGCTGAGGCGGGCTCCTCGGCCAGATGTCCGGCACCCTGGTGCACAAACGTGCGCAAACGGCGGCGGCGATGCGGACTCTGCTCACCCATAGGATTCATCCATGACTTCCGCCACCGCCGACGCCGCTGCTGCTGACGGTGGACTGCATCGCTCGGACCCGGGAGGTCTGGATCCGTCGGTGCTGTTTCCCTTCCCCCTCGATGACTTCCAGTTGGAGGCCATCGCTGCATTGAACCAGGGCCATTCGGTGGTGGTGAGTGCGCCCACCGGATCGGGCAAAACCCTGATCGGTGAATACGCCATTCACCGGGCTCTGGCCCACGGCCAACGCGTGTTCTACACGACCCCTTTGAAGGCGCTCTCCAACCAGAAGCTGCGCGACTTCAGAGAGCAGTTCGGCGCTGAGAAGGTCGGTCTGATGACCGGTGATCTGACCGCCAATCGGGAAGCTCCGATCGTGGTGATGACCACCGAGATCTTCCGCAACATGCTCTATGCGGAACTCGATGACGGCATCGATCCGCTGGAGGGCGTGGAGGCGGTGGTGCTGGATGAGTGCCACTACATGAATGACTCCCAGCGCGGCACGGTCTGGGAGGAGTCGATCATTCACTGCCCACTCACGGTGCAGCTGGTGGCGCTCTCCGCGACCGTGGCCAA
>MDTB01117183.1_pt1 | contig 18216 bp, 14 predicted proteins | sample 811161 | NCBI WGS metagenome assembly MDTB01 (sample SAMN05326650, study PRJNA326480) | marine metagenome | isolation source: seawater | place: Mediterranean Sea | collected 2009
AAGTGGTTCGAAGCCACCTACTCTATCCAGCTGAGCTACGGGTGCTATATATATCAATCACTTACAACGTCCGACTAGGTAGTCACTTATCATCAAAATGCTTTAAAAAACAATCCGACTGGTTAGCGTTTACAATCATAGTCAATTTTATCGTTCCCCTAAAGGTTCATTACCGCCTTTAGTTTTGCAGCTGCTTTGCGTTTTGCGTCAGTGTTGACATGCGAAGATTGCTGCACTGATTCAATACGCTCCCAGCCACCTAGATCTTTCAGCATCAAGAGATACGTTCCTTGTTTTACATGCATGCTTGCAAATGTGTGCCGACAAACGTGCGGAGTAAGGTCTCCCTTCATGTTGATACTCTCCAAATCAGCCCACCATTTCTTTGTGTGAAATGTTCGCAGAGGTAAACCAATATACTTCCCCCTCATATTTTCAATTTGTCCAAACACATGCTCAATCTCGCGGTTGTACTGTTTGAAAATGTTAGGTCGTTCTTGCTCGAGTGCCTTCGACATAGCACTTCGCTTTGCGATGACATCCCTAGCGACTGGCAAAAGTGGCACCTCAATCGGTGCATTATCTTTTGTCTTGTTATCGGGGACTCGAATCGTTTCTCCGTCATCGATAATCTGATCTAATCGAAGTTGCACTATATTATTGAGCCTAAGCCCGGTAGCAAATAGTACTCTTAGAATGTCAGTTCTCAGCGGATCGACCACATTGAGTAACTTAGTAATCTCCGTTTGGTTTAAATATCGCTCTCGCTTTTCCCCGGTTCTCGACTTAACTTTCGGAAAGTTCGTAATTATCCCCAGGCCCTCGGGCGGCTTTTCCTTGGCAAAATTTATTGCCGCGTTATAGACCGACCGACACACCATAATACGTGTTATTTTTCCAGCCACCAGATATAACACCAGAAAAAAATGCCGAACATCCAGTTCGCTTATAGCCTCGACATCCAAATGTCCGAAGGCTTTGGCCAACAAGTCGGCGTGTCTTTCTGTTGATGTTCCAAGCTTGTTGCGGCCATACTTTTTACTTGGTTCATCTAAGTAAATTTCAACCAACTCATGAAATTTCATATCTTACTCCTTGAGAAATTTCACTGAGCCAGCCGCGCTACTGGTGGCAGTGTAAGTTTCTCGCTTATAGATTTCAAGTTTTGCCCCGTTTTAGCCGAAGGTGGGGCAGCCTTCAAGGAGCAGTGGCTATGTCAAATCCATGTGGTCCTTTTAATCCTTTATTACCATTTCTTTTTCTAACATCGTCCCTAGCAATGCAGTATCTAGGGGCGCACATAGCTCTATCATAGATACCGTCACTTCGCTTTCTAATTCCCGGTCACCTCGACCACAAACTTCACAGTACTGCTTTTGGTTAAGTCATCTTTTCGAACAGCAATTAAATTGTTAATAAACAGCCATTGGAACTTAGTGCGTCACCGTTGCGTTAAATCCTTGCTTATGCATTTTATGCATATCTACTCAGGGGCGTTCCATTATAAAAATTAATTCCAACGTTTGTTGACAACGACTGTTGTTTTAGCAAAAATATTCATATTCGTATATAAAGGGGATCTTCAGATGGTTTTTAATTCACTAGACAAATCAATTTTCAAGATAATTGTTTCTAAGCCCTTTGCGTGTTTTCTCTTCACACTATTTTTGTCTCAAACGGGGGTGTCTCAGACGCTCGAGGAAGTTGTGGTGACCGCGCGTCAGCAAGCTGAGAGCATGATGGATGTGCCGGCGACTGTCACCGCTTTTTCCTCAGAAGATATTAAAAATGCGGCTCTGAATAGACCGAAGGATTTTATCATGATGACTCCGGGTCTGTCTCAAGTGCAAACTCTCGAGGTGGGAGACATGCAAGTGAATATCAGAGGAATTAACTCTGGCCGAGACACTGAGAGTAGCGTTGCTTTGGTTATCGATGGAATCTTGGTGACCAACCCAAATGCGATCAATCAAGAAATGGATAATATGCGTCAGATTGAGGTTCTCAAGGGTCCGCAAGGAGCGATCTATGGGCGTAATGCGTTAGCTGGAGCTATTGTTTTAACTACAAATCCACCCAGTGACGAATTTGAGGGCATTGCGGAACTTGGCTTTGGTAACAACAATAAAGTCAAAGGTGCACTTGGCATTTCAGGACCTGTGTCGGAAACCGTGAACGCAAGTTTGCGTTACCATTTCATGGAAGAAGATGGTTACGCATCGAATTCACTAAAAAACTGCGATGATTGTGAGACCTTTTTTGATGATTTTGGCGTCGTTGCAAGGGCGGTCATTACCCCGAACGACGATTCTGAAATTGATGTAAAAGTTCGGCATTCTGAGGTAGATGGAGGTAGTCTTGCCTTTAATGCTTCGCTTGCATTCAAGGATGCCGCTGACCTCGGGTTCGGTCCGCTGTGGTGGGCCGATCCAAATGATCATGAGTTTGTATATGTAAATCGAAACGATCCTACCAACAAGCAGGAGAGCACTAGCATTTCTGCAAAGGGGGTGTTTAATCTCGATATTGGTGAACTCACTGCTTACGCCGCTTACAACGACGCAAAGAACTTTTTTCTTGGTGCTGGCACGAGTAATGCGTTTGGAATTTATAACGCAAATGACCTGTGTCTTGCTGAATACAACTCCGCTGCCACAAATGGCGACCGGCCTGTTCCGGCCCCGTTTTTCTATGTGCCCGGCAATATAGGGGCCTCTTTCCTGCCACCATATCCCCCAATTTCTTGTGGAGGTTATCAGTATCAGCAAAGGGATCAAGAGGATATCACTGTAGAGATCAGACTTTCTTCGAAAAGAGACGAACAGATCCGTTGGATGGTTGGAGCGAACTACTTAGACGTGGACAGGCACCTAGTTGTCGCTTACAGCGGCGACCTGGGACTTGGCGCTCGCCCACAGGGTTTTAATCCAACGTCAGGGCCCAACCCCACTGATCTGCTTTATGATGATAACCTTTTAAGTGAGGTTATAGCGGTTTTTGGTAATGTTGAATATGACGTTTCGGAAACAGTTGAGATAAGCCTTGCATTGAGGTATGACGAAGAAAAGAGGACTGTCAATAACAATGTTCCAAAACTGAATCCGCAAACGCCAGGATTCGGAGCTTTTGGCTTTCCAGTGTGTGCATCTGATCCATGTAGCTATTATATTAACCCTTACTACAATGCTAATCCTGATGCATCTTCAATCCCATCGCGAGAGGAGACTTTTGACCAACTTCAACCCAAGCTTTCTGTTTCCTATCAGCCTAATGATAGAGTCACATATTTTGCTTCTTATGGTATTGGATTCAGGAGCGGTGGTTTCAACTCTCAGGGAACGACCGCGACGCTTGAGCAGTTTTTTGGTAACTTGGCCTTGAGTGATGGGACAAAAAATCTCAACGAATTAAAAGACAGCTTTGAAAAAGAAATATCTAAAGCTTTTGAAGTTGGCTTTAAAGCACGTTTGATGGACAACACTCTTGCCTTAAATGGCGCAGTTTATTTGACCGACACAGAGGACATGCAAGATTTTAGTTTTTTCGCGGGTCCGTTTGGGTCGCTAAGGGTAGTGACCAACATTGACGAAGCAGAGATTCGCGGTGCGGAGTTGGATTTTAAATGGAAGGCATCAGACACCTTGACTTTATACGGTGGTTTGGGCATTACTGATACAGAAATAAAAAAATATAGTACACGCCCTTACACGACTGGAAATAATCTGCCATACATTCCCGAGGCAACGGGGAACTTAGGAGCTGAGCATGCGCTAGTATTTGGCTCCGGTTGGGAGTTATTGACCCGTTTAGATCTCATGTATGCAGGGGAAACCTGGTGGTCTCCGGTTCAAGATAATTATTTGCCAAATTTTTTCACCGCATTTGGTTTTGGGGGAAGCGAGTGGTCGAAAATGAAAAGAGATAGTTACGTCATTGGAAATTTAAACTTCGTGCTAACCAATGATATTTGGCGAATCAATCTTTGGGGTAAAAATATTACGGATGAGGAGTATCTCGAGGAGGTGATCCCTGCGCCAGAGTTTGGTGGCTCTTTTATTCATGATTCATATGGGAGATCCTTTGGAGTTAATGTCTCAAGGACTTTTTAGCGAAAGCTGGAAGTATATCGCTTATGCAACGCAGTAAGAGTTTGGGCCGAATAAATACTGCTAACCGCCAAAAAATTCTCGATTGCGCGGAAGAACTGTTTGCGCTCTCCGGATATGATGGAGTTTCGGTCCGAGCCATAACTAGTCGCGCTGGAGTTGATGTTTCTCAGGTAAATTATTACTTTGGAACTAAGGATGCCCTGTTTGAGGAGGTTATGCTCCGGCGTGCCGATAGAATGAGCCAAGCGCGAATGCGAAGCATATCAAGTCTCAATCTGACTGGAGACATAAGTGGGGATAGGAGCAAGCTTAACCGAAAAATTTTGACTTTTTTCATAAACCCTTTATTTGGGGACTCACCCAAAGAGAGAGGCGAGCTATCCAACTATAGAAAACTTATTGCGCTTGTTGCAAATTCCAAACGTTGGCAAGATTCAGTTTTCAAGGAGCATTATGATCCAATAGTTGAGAGTTACATCGACGCGCTATGCCTCGTCAATAGTCACCTATCCAGAGATGATGTTTGCTGGGCTTTCAACTTTTTTTTGGGAAGTCTTACGAATGCAATAGCAGAGACCGGCAGGATTGATCGACTTTCACGTGGGTCGGTGCAATCAAGTGATTTGGATCTTATGATTGATAGACTGATCGATTTCGCCGCTGGTGCCTTTGCAGGAATGTCTCTTAATGTAAATCAGAAACTGAAAAATGACGACGGGAGAGTTTGCGATGGTTAAGGTTGCAAATAGCGCTCGAGAGCTAGATGTGGCTGTAGTAGGCGCGGGGTTCTCGGGAATTTATGTGGTTTACTCTTTCAAAAAAAAGGGTCTCAACGTAAGGGCCTTTGAGAAAGGATCTGGTGTGGGAGGCACTTGGTTCTGGAATCGTTACCCGGGTTGTGGATCAGATATCGAAAGTCTTGAATACTCCTACAGCTTCTCTGACGAATTGCAGCAGGAGTGGAAGTGGAAGGAGCGTTACGGATCCCAACCTGAAATTGAAGCTTATTTAGAGCATGTTACTGATAAGTTCGATCTGAGGGATGAGATTGAGCTAAACAAGGAGGTTATTGATTTGGCGTGGGAGAGTCAATCTGGCCGCTGGAAGTTGAGGTTTGTTGATGGAGAGGTTGTGCTCGCAAGATTTGTCGTGATGGCTACTGGATTGCTGTCTTCCCCTAAAAAAATAAGCTTCACTGGGTCAGAAAACTTTCAGGGTGAAATGCTCGAAACATATAATTGGCCGCATGAGGAGATTAGTTTCGAAGGAAAGCGCGTGGGAATAATTGGAACTGGCTCTTCAGCGGTGCAAGCGATCCCAATAATTGCGAAGAGCGCTTCCGAATTGGTGGTATTTCAACGAACCCCAAATTTCAGTTCTCCCAGATGCAATGGTCCACTTGATCCAGAATACGAGAGCAGAGTCAAAGCTATGTACCCCGAATGGAGAGAAAAACAGCGGAATTCATTCGGTGGTTATGTCTCAGTAAATTTCCAGCCGCTTGAGCCAAATCCTAATGCAGGTGCAGATATGAGCGAGGAGGAGGTCCTCGAGGAATTTGAACTTCGCTGGAAGTCTGGTGGATTAAGTTTCTATACGTCCTTTCATGATTTGCTCATAGATGCAGAGGTAAATGATAAATTGGGGGAGTTTTTTCGGGATAAAATTCGTGCAAAGATTAAAGACAAGGCAAAGGCTGAACTGCTCGTGCCTGAAGATTACCCTGTATTAACAAAAAGGCTGTGCGCGGACACAAACTACTATGAAACCTTTAATTATGAGCATGTTAAGATAGTAGATATCAGGGAAAGTCCCATCGAACGGTTCTCAGAATCCGGAATCATCACGACTCAGAACGAATATGATTTGGATCAAATCATATTAGCTACAGGCTTTGATGCGGTGACAGGTGCAATGGTAAACATCAGTATAAAAGGCATTGATGGCAAGCTGCTGAGTGACACATGGGCTGACGGTCCTCGGACAAATGCTGGACTGATGACGAACGGTTTTCCCAATATGTTTTTTGTGAACGGTCCGGGAAGCTGCACTGGCTTTTTTAACCCAGTATTGAATGTGGAGTATCAAGGGGAGTGGTTCGCTCAGTTGATTAAGCACATGAATGAAAACGGATACCGAAGCGTCAACTCAAGCGTTGAGGGAGATGATTACTGGGTAAATCATATGGCGGATGTTGCTAAACCCACCCTTTTCTGGGAATCAAATAATTGGTATATCGGCGCTAATGTGCCAGGGAAGTCGCGGGTGATGTTGCTCTATTTGGGTGGATTCCCCGCTTATAAAGAGCATACCAATGAGCAAGCGGCGTTAAAATATCCTTCATTTGAATTTGCTTAAACTGAGGTCCATTCAGATGGTTAGCACATCCTTTATCGACCTGTCGATATCTATAGAGAACGGAGTGAAGTCCGATCCAGACCGCTATCTTCCCACAGTTGAGTACGTTAATCATGACGACTCGTCTAAGGATTTGGTCGATTTCTTTCCTGGCATTTCACCGGAAGACATGCCAAATGGCGAGGCGTGGGCGTTGGAGAAAGTGTCACTCACCACCCATAATGGAACTCATCTGGATGCACCTTACCATTATGGCTCCAAAATGCTTGACGGTAGTCCTACAATGACTATTGATGAAGTCCCTCTGGAATGGTGCTTCAAACCTGCAGTCAAATTAGACTTCACATCAAAGGCAAATGGATATGTCGTGACGGCTAAAGATGTTGAAAAAGAGTTAGATAGAATAGAACATGAGTTGTCACCTCTCGAGATCGTGCTGATGAACACCAGCGCCGGCGTGCTGTTTGGGAAAGACGAATATGTCAATTCTGGCTGTGGTTTCGGCAGGGAGGCGACTCTCTATCTGTTGGAGAAGGGCATAAAAGTAACTGGAACCGATGCCTGGAGTTGGGATGCCCCCTTTATTTACACGGCGGAAAAGTATGCTGGGTCTAGGGACGCGTCTATTATTTGGGAGGGCCACAAGACTGGACTTGAAATTCAGTATTGCCATCTTGAAAAATTGCATAACTTGAACTTACTGCCTGATAAAGGTTTTATGGTTTCTTGCTTTCCGACAAAAATCAAAGGTGGTTCTGCTGGATGGACCAGAGCCGTGGCTATCATTGAGACAATTTGAAAATGTTTGATTGAGCGTTAGGTGATGAAACTTTTCTCGAATGCCGTCTCGCCTTGTTGCCAGAAAGTCAGGATGTGTCTCCACGAGTTAAATCTGACATACTGCGAGGTAGAAGTCTCACTTCAAAACAAAGAAAATCTCTCGACCTGGTATAAAAAAATCAATCCAGCCGGCACACTACCTGTATTGCAAGTCGACGATAAAGTTATTAGCGATTCAACGAAAATATGTTTGTATCTCATTGAAGAGCATGGAAATAATGAGTTGATGCCTTCCGATCAAGAATCTTTTATTTTAGTGAATTCAACACTAGCGCTTATTGACAAAAGACTCCACCCAGCTAGCGCATGTCTGCTTTGGCCTATGGCTATTAGGCCTTATTTAATTGAGATGGAGTCGGATAAGGCTCTGGCTCTAATTAAATCCATCCCTGATAAAAAACGGCAAGATCGCCAGAAGAATCTATTGCATTTCGGGCTCGATGCGGACGATGTTTGCGTTGGAGTTAGGACGTATAGGGACATAATGTCAAAGATTGATATGCATTTGAAAGACATGGAATGGCTATCGGGTGACACATTCGGTTTGGCGGATATCGCAGTTGCGCCTTATCTGCAACTATCTAAACAATTCGGATGGGAGGACTTGTTTTCAGATTGCGCGGCAGTTGTGCGGCTCTTCTCGAAATTGTCGTCGAGGAGTTCCTTCAAAAAGGGCGTCGTTGCATCTGTTTCGGCCGAAAAACGGGCTTCTTTTTTAGCCAAAGGTAGAGCTAATAGAGATAAAGTTCTTTCGATGAGATAGTTTGAGAGAACGTCAATTTATGAGATTTTTCGAGACATTCTTGGATAATTTCGTATTTGCGGAAGCTAGCTAAAAGGACGAATGTTATGAAATTTGTGACGGTCAATGCAGAAGCTAATGGTGATCCCTCCTCAGATTGGGTGGGATTATTGAGTAATGATCCAATGAGTGGCTCCGAAATTGTCATAAATATTAAAAAAGCGGTCAACGCAGTATTTCCTCACCAAGATTCATGCTGTTTTGACGACATGATGGCCATCATAAATAGGTGCGAGCTCTCTGTTCCTCTCGCGCAAAAACTTTTGATCAGCCTAGAGAAAGATGATTTAATTTCTGATTATGGGACTGATAAGTCCCGATTATCGATTCGCGCCCCGCTACCAACGCCCCCGCAAATAAGAGATTGCCTGCTATTCGAGGAGCATCTGAGTAATGCATATGCGGGGCTCAGAAATACTCTGGCGGCTATGGAGAAAGATCCGGAAGCCGCTCTGGGTCGCTTTGAGAAACAAGGGCTCTATAAAATACCTGACGTTTGGTACGAGCTGCCGCTTTACTACAAAGCGAATAGATTTTCAGTGATAGGTCATCAACAACCGATCATAAAGCCGCACTATACTGAAAAGCTAGATTTTGAACTTGAATTTGGGTGCTTTTTGGGCCGTACGCTCAAAAATGCGAGTCCCGATGAGGCTGAGGATGCGATCTTTGGCTACTCGATTTTCAATGATATGAGTGCCAGAGATATCCAGTCGAGAGAGATGCAAGGCCAGCTTGGTCCCACAAAGAGTAAGGATTTTGATACAGGGAATGTGATCGGACCTTGTATAGTGACCAGTGATGGTTTCGATCCTTATAACTGCACGATGATAGCGAGAATAAATGGCAGTGAGGTTTGTCGCGGGCATACTAGCTCAATGTCCAGAAAATTTGGCGAGGTGTTATCCTACATGTCAAGGGATGAAACTCTGCTGCCCGGGGAGTTTGTTGGTTCTGGAACGGTCGGTGGCGGTTGTGGACTTGAGATAGGTAGGTATCTAGAAATCGGTGATACGATTGAACTTGAGGTTGAAGGTATCGGCGTTCTATCTAATACCATCGTGAGCTCTTGAGTTTGGTTTTGACCGGTAATCAATTATATGATTGAAGCCTTTGATGTCCTCAACTTTTCGATGTTTGGTGTCAACGTTGGTGCATTCAGCCGCTTCGCTCTGATTTTAATAATGTTCGGTATGGGTTTGAACCTGCTACCAAATCATTTTAAATACATTTTCAGCAATAGTAAGGCGTTCTTGGCGGGTCTCTTCGGACAAATTATTCTCCTTCCCCTTATTGCGTTGATTGTGATTGGTATCTTTGAGCCTTCACCCGAGATTTCGGTGGGAATACTCATAATTGCGTGTTGTCCAGGCGCAGCCACCTCAAATTTTATAACCTATCTAGCCAGAGGTGAGTTAGCCCTCTCAATCTCAATCACAGCTGCCTCGGGCTTACTGACCATTTTTACACTCCCCGTGATAATAAATACGGCCTTAAATTTTTTCGAATTTGCAGATGCAGCCATTCGCTTACCTATTCTCAAGACTATTTGGAATATTGCATCCCTGACAGCAGCACCCGTTTTCGTCGGGATCGTTGTAAATATCATCCGCCCTGATCTTGCGTACCGGCTTCAAAAACTGGTCAGCTTGCTCTCATTTGCAGCTCTCCTCGCTGTGATGTACTCGACTGGGGTTGAGGTGAAAAGCGAAATGTCAAAGATGATAGATATAGCATTTCTGCCTGTATTCATTATGAATGCAGTGATGGTTTGTATAGGTTTAATGCTTGCCTCCGTTTTACGACTGCAACGAAAAGAAATAATCACCTTAGGTGTTGAGGTGGGTTTTCAGAACTATATATTGGCGATCGTGATCGCAATCGATTTATTGGGCAATTATCTCATGTCAATCCCTGCAATAATCTACTTGTTTTGTATGTATTTTTCAGCGAGTTTTATAGTTGGTGGGGCAATTTACTCTATGCCAGGAGATGGATCTCAAGAGGACTATCAGCCAAAAAGCCAATGAAGATAGTTTTGATTGAATCGATGACGCCGAGAAGCGTGTTAACCTGCTTTTGGTTCAAATGCCGTCTTTGTCTTCACTTTGTTTATGACCTTACTTTCGAAGATTCTGTCATCATTGCGAGACTCCCGACAGATTGAATTCAATTGAATAAAAGTGTTTAAAAAACTGATTTAAAACGACATTTTGCATTATATTTCGGCAAAAGATAATTAATTTATGAGCTCGGAAACATAAGAAGAGATTTTATTTTGGGAGAAATCATACTTATCCGAGGTATAAATCAAACGCTATTGATCGCACGCAGATGCCAATTGTCGTTGCGAATCTTCAATTCTCTTCAAGATGTAGTCACCCGCAGTTACAGACGGATATTGTTTGGGCCGCTCTTCGCTTATACATGTCTTTAAAACATCAACTTGCGTGTCGCTATCCGGATCTACAAAAAAGGCTACCGAAAATCTGTCCGTTCCATCAGTGATCGGTTTTACCCTGTGAAGAGTCGATCGATACTTACCATTTGTCCATCTTTCGAGCAGATCACCAGAATTTACAACGATTGACGAGCTTGACGCATCGATTGGAGTCCAGTTTCCCCAGGGATCGCAGACCTCAAGTCCTTTAACGGAATCTTGGAACAACAAAGTGAATAAACCATAGTCAGTGTGGGCACCAGCGCCTAATTGAGACTCAGAGATCTGCGCTGCATCGATGCTAGGATAGTGCAACAACCTCAATGTAACATTCTCGCCAGAGTGACACTTTACAAAAAAGCTCTCCTCTACACCCAGCGCTGTTGCCAATAGTCTTTGCAAAAGATGCGCCTTATCTAGACATTCTGCAAAAAACCCCTGCATTAATTCTTTGAACTCTGGAGACGGCCATCGATCATCTTCGATATCTTTGTTTAATATATTGCGCATCGTAAAAGTCTCTTTAAGATCAGCCGGCTTAGTTGGGTCCAAATGTTCCGATGCGGTGGCATGGAAACCAAAGTTTTCGCCAGCAGATAGGTAAGCAGACTTCATTTTTTGTTCATTGTTTAGCGCAAAGAAATCTTTACTAGAATTGAAAACATCACGCAAAAGCACTTCATTTATTATTTGCGCTGATACAGTCATGAAACCCATCGAGCTAAGTGCTTGATTTATAATTTTCACGTTGCTGCTCGTCTTACGATTATCGTGCTTGTCCAAACCATCAAAACTCAAATTTTTTAACTGCATAGCGCTAAGCTTCCTCTAATGTCGATATGTAAAAAGTGCCAGTCCTATATCTTGAATTCAGCCGAATAATCGAACGGATTGGTACGCAAAAAGAAAGTGAGAATCCGCAGAGCTTGCTTCAGATCGAAATAATTACGAACTAAGTTCTCCTTATTTTTATAAAAGGCGTTTCAGTGATTGTCGCGGGTACTTTCGAGACAATGATGCCATCCGAATTTGGCAACTCGACCGAGACCTCCTGCCCGACCGATACCGAAGAGTTTTCAAGAAAACCAAGCGCAATGAACCCTTCAGTGCTTGGACTTCTGCATATGCTTGAAGCGCGGCCTACTCTCTGCTCATTAATGTATACCGATGTTGAACCCCAGAAAACTCTGGACAAAATATCGCTGGGGCAGCTTGAATGTTCAATGGCGGTTTTAACAGCATGTGGGTCCAATCGCAATCCATGAAATAAGTGAGTTGTATGATTTAAATTGTGTTTACGCCTTAAGGCTTCTTTACCCAAAAAGTCGGTTTGATCGTCAAATGAAACCAGCTGTGTTAGACCAGCTTCAAAAGGTGTTAAAAAATTTTTTTCTCTGACTAGATTCTTTGCAGTTCTTTTATCCGGTCCTGCTCCGTTATAGTCAGCGCTTACGAGAATTAGTCCGGCTTCGACCCTTGCCACGTCGATGGCATACTCTCCGGCGGGCATCGCATCATAGTGACGGCCTTTTTGCATAACAGTTCGCCAAACCTCGCAGCCATTGGAAACGGGGGTCCATATTTCATAACCCATTTCTCCAGTGAAGCCCTGTCTAAGGACAAAGACACTTACACCAGCTATCTTACAATGGCGAAGTTGTGAAAACGAAAGAGGATCCCAGCCGTCATCAACCGCGGATTCAATTATTTGGGTAGAGTTGGGGCCCTGTAAGGCCAGAATTCCGAAATCATCTGTGCAATCTTTCACCTCAACCTTGAGATTTTTTATCTGACTTCTAAACCAAAAAAGGCTGTTTTCACCAGAGATAATGTAATCTTCGTCCGACAGTCGGAGCACTAAGCCATCGCCCACAATAAAACCATCATGGTCACACCAAGGGGTATATAAGCAGCGACCGACATCTAGATTTAAGATAGATTTAGTTGTCAAAAGGTTTACAAATTCTAATGAATCTGGACCAATTATCCTAAACTTGGGGAGTGGGGACATATCACAGAGTGCAGCCGATTGTCTTATGGCACTTAACTCTTTACTCAGTGAAGTGTAGACGTCGGGGACGACATAATCGCCCCAGTTGTACCAGAGGGCGCCTGCTACGGACTTGGAAGTTTCGTTATGAAATGGCGTTGCCTGAAAAGCACTTTGATGATTTATCATCTCGAATCTACCAAATATCGCATTAGTCGCTACCTCAATGGTCGTTATGGGTGCATTTGCTGACGCCCAGTCATGACTTGGCCTCTAATCATTTTTACAAATCCAAGGTGAGAAAATTTGTTAAAGATCTAGAACAGCAAGGCGTCATCTGATCGTTGGCCTCATGTTCATCGTTTGAGAGGAATAAGTCTCTATGATCTGGGATGCCGCGGATTACTCTGGTGATGCATGTTCCGCACATTCCCTGCTCGCAAGACACTGGAATTTCGATGCCGTGATCGAGGAGGACGTCCACAATGGTTCTATGCGCAGGGATCTCAAAAACCTCATTTGAGCTAGATATCCTTAGTTTAAAGAGTTTTGTGCTATCGTCTGTCAATTACTGTCGACTCCCGATGGTGTAGGATAAAAATTATCATTCTTTTGTCAAAAAAAAATCTCTTATCGGGAACATTGTCACTCTCGTATAATTTTTAGTGCATCTGAGTCAACCGGAATCACATTTTTTTGAATTTTATTGCGCTAGTATAAGTCTTATGGATCAATTAAAATTCTAGCACTCGATGTTCTTGCCGACAGATAACTCTAAGAATCTCCCGACACTCCCTCGAAACTGCTCATTTAGTGAATCAGATTGGCAAATCTTGGCGGGTTTTTGGCATCCTGTTGCGTTCTTAAATGACATCGCAAACGACCCAGTCAGTGCAACTTTGCTTGACGAAAAATTAGTTATATATCGCACTTCGGAGGGAGTAAACGTTGCCAAAGATCTCTGTATGCACCGAGGAACGAGAATTAGTTTGGGATCAATTCGTCAAGATAGGCTCATTTGTCCGATGCATGGGCTTGAGTTTGACTGGACGGGTCAATGTCGCAAAATACCGTCACTGGTCGATCAGAAAGCAGCGATTCCGCGGAAGCTCTGTCTGAGAAAGTATTTGAGCACTCAGCGCTATGGTATCTTATGGGTTTGTCTAAAGAGCCAACCTATTCACCCATTGCCCGAGTGGCCTGAGCTTGAGCAAAAAGAAAGTGAATATGAGCGGATCGACATACCTCTTGAAAGCGCATGGAATGCCTCAGCGAGTCGTCAAACTGAAAACTTCATTGACATTGCACATCATCCATTTGTGCATTTAGAGACATTTGGAAACCCCCACGAAACACAGATAAAGGAGCATGTTGTTACAAAAACAGCCAATGGGTTGAAACTGCATTTTCGCAGAAACGAGATGGAACGAGGGTGGCATGATCCATCCTCAGCCGGCAATAGGCTGACCGACTATGTCTATGATCTTACGTTCCCATTTGCCAAAGATCTTTTTACTGAGGGCGTGGAGGATGGAATAAAGTGCCATTTTTATGATATTGCGTCACCTGTATCAGCAAACCGAACTGAGATTTTTCAAATCAATTTGACAAATAATCTGTTCTGCTCTAGAGAAGAATTTTCCAAATATCAACTCGTCACAAACGAGGAGGATCGTCAATATGTTGAAGCACAATGTCCGGAAGAAGTTCCGCTCGATCTCAGACAAGAGATCCACACTCCGTCTGACAGATTCTCAATTGAATATAGAAGGGCACTTGTGGAAAAGTTTGGTCTAGGATCCCCTTATGTGGGATAGAGACAAGCCTACGCGACCAAATATGGACTTCGCAAAAATCTTTGCATCGGGATCAAACTCATTTCGACAAGAGGATTGGGAGATATTATCTAATTTTTGGCATCCGTTGGCGTTTTCCCATGAGATTGGAGGTGATCCGGTCTCAGCAAAGCTCTTGGATGTTAATCTCGTTATTTACAGGACCAGTCATGGTATTACAGTTGCGAGAGACCTTTCTCTTTACAAGGGCACAAGAATCAGTGGCGGGAAAATGGATAAGGATTGTTTATTATGCCCTCTTCATGGCCTTCGTTATGATTATCAAGGACATTGCTTGGATTGGCCTGCTTTTTCTTTGATCACGTTTGAATGGAAAGAGCACTGTGGGCTCGTCTGGACACGTTTGAATCGTAATCGAGAATACCCGCTGCCCCATTGGGCTTTCTTAGACAGTGATCAATTCATTCCAGTATTTATTCCGTCGGAGATCTGGAAGGCCTCGGCGAGTCGACATGTTGAAAACTTCAATGATGTTGCGCATTTCCCGTTTGTGCATGCGAGTTCATTTGGCGGGGAGGAGGGTGATCCGTTTCCAATTTATCAAGTCAGAAATGAATCTTTTGGGTTATCTTTTGAGCTGCCTTACACAGAGGTGGGGAATAGGTTTCCTGATGGCAGATCCGACTTAAAAGACAGAGAGGTGGTCTACCGTTACCAACTCACCTTCCCATTTTCCACATGTCTCGAGGTTGACGTTCAAGGTTCTGATTTCTTGCACATCATATTAGACACCGTTTGTCCAAGGTCTGCACGGGAAAGCAAAATTTTTCAGATATTGACTGATAATTCAGGGGAATTAAACGCCAAACTCTGGTTGGATGACGCTATGGCCATAAATAATGAGGACCGACCATTGGTCGAGGCTCAAACTCCAGAGGATGTGCCGTTAGATTTGAGGGAGGAGGTGCACATTCCAGCGGATAGATTTTCACTTGAGTACAGGCGATCGATGTCAAACAGATTTGGTCTTGGCGCACCGATAAGTAGCTAGCCGCAAGGAGTTAAAATTATGGTGATTGATCCACTTATAAAAGAAGATTGGCATCCGGTTGCAAATTCTAAGGATGTTAAAGCCGGTATCCTTTATGCTTCGAATCTCCTTGGAGAGGATCTTGTGATTTGGCGTGGCGAGGATGGGATCCAAGCCTGGCGCGATCAGTGTCCCCATCGCGGGTCGAAATTGTCTCTTGGGGAGATTAGAGATTGTGACAAAGTCGTGTGTCCGTATCATGGATGGCACTTTGACTCTGAGGGTATTTGTGTTGAGATGCCGGCTCATCCAGGCCGAAATATACCCGCGCGTGCCAGAGTGACAGTTTTTTCAGTCGCCGAAAAATATGGATTGGTGTGGGTTTGTCTCGCCACTCCCAAACGGGATATTTTGCACTTTCATGGAGTCGATCAAGACTATAAGTTGGTTGTTTCCGGTCCGTATGATATTCAAACGAGTGCACCGAGAGCTGTAGAAAATTTTCTCGATTTAGCGCATTTTCCTTTTGTTCACTCGGGTTACCTAGGTGAGGAACCATTCACTGAAATGGAGGAGTATGAGGTGGATTTCGTTGGGGAAGAGATCCATATTAGTAACGCAAAAGCGTATCAACCACGAGCGAATGCAAGTAGTGACGCTCCTTCAAAAATCACTTATTCCTATAAAATAATCCGTCCCTTTTCTGTCATGCTAACAAAGGAGCCGTCGGCAAATGATCTTAAGCCCTCTGATCTTATTTTGATGGTTAATCAACCGATGCATGAGGACCGAACGAAAGTTTGGTTTGTTTTAGCGATGAACTATGGTTTTGACAAGCCGGATAAATACTTTCAAGACTTTCAAGATACAATATTCCTTCAGGACAAGGCGGTATTAGAGTCACAGAGCCCCAAGCTTTTGCCGCTAGAGTTAGCGGCAGAATTGCATCAACCGTCAGATAAATCGTCCATCGCTTATAGAAAGTGGCTTAAGAGCATTGGTTTAAATTTCGGTGTCCAATTGCCTTAAGAGGGAAAATAAAAACCATATTCCTAAAGCCGAATCTTTGGCTTTGCCTATGGCCGGACTTTGATGAATCCAATGGCTTGCAGTGCTCGGGAACAACTGAAAATGGGTTATTCATCAGTACGCTGGCAGTCTTGAGGCCTAATTTAGTGCGTGGCGTGAAGCTGTGGTTTGCGATGGTGCAAGCTTGCGTTCCCTAAGAGGACCTCAAAAGTCGTTCCAAGTCTCGCAAAGTCACTCAGTTTTGTTTTTTAAAGTCTTCGTGTATATAAATTAAAACTACATTAATAATTTACTTCATTAGAATCAGTGTGTTAAAATAGATCCTTCCTTACCTGTTGTTTTTTACTAAAGACAAGGCAATCTAATTTGACCATCTTGTCTTCGTCACAATACCTATAAAAAAAATGACATCGGTCTGAAGTTCACTAATCTGTGTTCGCAGTTCATATTCATTTTCTTGTGGTATAAAAAGTGCACCCAACTGCTTTGTAGACCTTTGCCCAATTAATCTGAGGCATTGAAGGTTAAGCTGAAGCGAGGCGTTTGGATTAGAAAAGTATTGATTAGCTCGGTTTAAAACTTTATCACTGGTTACCACAATTTTTTTTAGGGAGAAAAATATGAACTCAGCACTGTTCAGGGAAATGGGCTGGTATCTTTCGGTCTTACTGAAGATGACATTAGGACTGTTTCTGGGTCTCGCGATTCCAGCATCTGCTGATCTGCTCGAAGAGATAATTGTCACTGCAGAAAAGCGTGAGGAAAATCTGCAGGACGTGTCTGTATCGGTTACTGCCTTCTCCTCGGAGACGCTAAAGGACATAGGCCTTACGAATACAAATGATATCGGTCAATATATTCCTGGTGTTGAGGTAGCTGCTCCATCTGGCAACCAACAATTTAAAGCCTTTATCCGTGGTTCTGGGGCAGTAGACTTTTCCGCGAACACCCAAACCACAATCGGTGTTTATGTTGATGAAGTTTATATGCACAATTCCTTCATGCACACTATGCAAACTTTCGACCTTGAGCGAATAGAGGTGCTTCGGGGGCCACAGGGTACGCTGTATGGTCGAAATGCGACCGGTGGGGCTTTTAACTACATAACAGCCAAACCTACCGATACCGCGAGCGGATACGTCGAGGCGGGATTTGGTAACTTCGGCTCGATGTTGTTCGAAACGGCTTTATCTGGTCCAATTTCAGAAAATCTGAGTGGTCGTGTTGCAATGACTCACAATGAGGATGACGGTTGGATGAACGGCCGCACATCCGCTGACGGTGTGATCGACGGAGAGCTCAACGCAACTAAATTTTACTCTTGGCGATCGATGCTTGAATGGTCTCCGAGCGATAATTTTAAAGCGCTGTTGACTTTGAATGGATCACAAGACAAGTCTGATGCTTTCAGCTATGGTCATGCCGGCGCTGTGGATCCCATCACTTTTGGCGGTTGTGACGCAACTCTGCGTGATGATTGTATCGACTTTTTTTACTATCAAGACCCTGATGGGCAAGAAGAACGAGGTGATCCAACGATCGGGGATTTTGACATGCATGAACAAGTTGATTACGAAACAGTCGGCGCAAGCATAAGACTCGATTGGCAGTTTGACAACTTTTCCATCGTGTCTATTTCGGCCTATAACGATTTTCAGAGATATCATCCAGGAGAAGAGGATGGTTCACCTTATGAGCAATCTCACAACTGGTATTTTCATGAAACGGACGGTTGGTCGCAAGAAGTGAGGGCTGCGTCAAATACAGACAGTGATTTTGAGTGGTTAGTGGGTGTCTATCTAGGAGAGGATGATCTGAATGC
>MDTB01211002.1_pt1 | contig 18216 bp, 14 predicted proteins | sample 811161 | NCBI WGS metagenome assembly MDTB01 (sample SAMN05326650, study PRJNA326480) | marine metagenome | isolation source: seawater | place: Mediterranean Sea | collected 2009
CGCCGTAGCCAATCTTGAATTGGACATACCAGATTCAGTCATCAGCAAGCGTGTTGATGGTATCCGTGTGATTTTCCCTGATGGAACTGAGAAGAAGCTCTCTGAATCGGGATATGTCTTGGAGAAACATCTCTTTGAACAATGGATTGCAAACGAGGCCGTTGCTCAAGGTGCGACACTAAATCTGAATCACAAACTGACCGGCATGACTCGCATCGAAAAAGATGGACAGTTTGGGGGATGGTTGTGTGAGGGTAAAGGCGAGGCATTTCCTATCACGACAAAGGTCATCATCGATGCATCAGGGGTCGCAGGTGTCTGCTCAAAGTTGACCAAATTGAATGAGCGACCCAAAGTGATTGCAGGCATGCAATACGAAATGTTGGACGTTCCAACCGATGGTTATCTTGACTTCTATATTTGGCCCAAATACGCAAAGAAAGGATACCTGTGGATGATTCCGAAGTGTGATGGTCGAGCCAATGTTGGCTTGGTCAGTGAAGAAAAGAAAGGTATCATCAAAGATTTAGATTCGTTTATTGAGCACACCCACTTCTCTAATCTTGAAGTGGTCAATCCCCCATGGAGAGACGGGGCTCGTTCAGTCCGCGGATTTGGGGGCACGATTCCAATTTCAGGCCCGCATGAGCGAACATACGCCGATGGCTTGCTCTTGGTTGGTGATGCTGCAGGCTTCACCTCACCATTGTTTGAGGGTGGTTCACACCTTGCACTAAAGTCCGCTGTTTTTGCAGCTGAAACAGCCGCATCCGCGATAACCTCAGGTGATTTATCAAAGTCCAAGATGTCCCACTATCAAGCCGCATGGAAGAAGGAATTTCCCCCTTATGAAAAAATCCTGAAAGGAAAAACAGCATTGTATAACCTGACAGATGACGACATGTCACTGATGGGACGTTGTTTTCCACAGGAGATGTCTGCGATGGGCCCACACGGCAAAGCCATGGTTGGATTGAGATTACTTTTCAGAAAACCCACTCTCTATTTCAGACGCATTGTCCCAGCCATGCTCGCATTTGGTTACAGCCGTGCGAAGTACTACGGATGGTGAATGGATGCGAAATCTGCTAGGCATCGCATTGATGCTTCCATTTCTAGCACTGTTAACCTTCTTCATTCTCGATATATCGAGCCTAGAATATGTCTGGATGAATGGCGGTTCAGATCTACCATTGTTGTATCGAATCAGTGCAATCTGGGCTGGTCGAGAAGGTCCACTACTCCTCTGGGTCGCAATGTTGGGCGCATTGATTCTCATCGATGGGAAAAAGCACACCTCTGAATCGTTAGACCAGCACCGAATGCGAATTCGCCTATTGGTTGTCTTCTCAATGCTGTTACTATCCATCGCACTAATGATGAATCCTTTTCGTTCTACGCCCAGTGATGCATTCGGTCGCCCTGGCTTGAACGCCCTATTACAAACAGATTTGATGGTCATTCATCCCCCTGTTGTCTTCGCATACTACACCTTGTGCGTGGGCGTAGGGGTGCATGCGATTACTGCAATGTTGATTCCGGGTGCTCCAGCAAGAGATCGAATCTTACATCTTGCAAGACCAGCATTGTGGGTTGGTACCCTTGGTGTTGGTCTGGGAGGTTTGTGGGCATATACTGTACTTGATTGGGGTGGTTACTGGGCCTGGGACCCTGTTGAAACAGGTTCACTTCTCCCATGGTTGGCGCTAGTTATACTGTTGCATTTACGATTGCCAAAAGGGATGGCCAAGGAGGACCATTGGTTCATTGGTCTTGGGGTCCTTCCTGCCTTCTTTTCGTTCCACGCAACTTTGGTAACTCGTGCAAATGGTGTTTGGCAGAGTGTTCATGCGTTTGTTGCAGAGGGTGAAATCGATCCTACGATGGGGCCAGTACAGAGAATTTTGGAATTGGGCTTCAGTGATGCACCTGGGATGGAAGTCCACGTATACCTCGCAGTGCTTGCAGGTATGCTTTGGCTACTCACTCGACACTTTGCCGATGAACGGAATCAAGAATGGGCACCTTTGGGTATCCTTGCTGGTAGCCTAATCGGCCTACAGATGGGCACTCTCGAAATCGGAATCCTTGCGGGGACATTTGGCTTTCTTCTCTGGAGTAAACGTGAATCAGGTGAGAGAGTCGTTTGGATTTCATCCGGAGCAGCACTCATGCTGTTTAGTTCATGGGCATCACTATTGGCGGTAACCTATGCGGCTATCGGAATGATTGCTTTTGTCTCTCCGTTGTTTTTCATTGATGAACAAGATACTCCATTAAATTGGACAGATGCACGCTGGCAACAACGTGTAGCATTGTGGACACCTCTAGCCGTTGGCGCTCCTTACTTGCTCCTAACATGGTTACTGTTGCTGGCTGAAGTCGATGGCACCAATTTGCCTGCGCACGAAATTTATGGCTTACCCATACTTTGTTTGTCAGCTATCGGATTAACTGTTTACAGTTGGCGGAAAGTGGTGGCTTCAAGAAAAGTACCGCTATTGATTGTTGGAATTATTGTTTTTGCAATGATTTTCTCATATTTCTATGGAGATAGCCTACCTGGAGATGCAGATTTTGCATTTGCATGGACCACCCGTGGGGTCATTGCTGGATTCGCCCTGCCCCTATTGATTTTTTCAATTCCACCAATGGCCCGTCTAGTATGGATTAGACTTGGCGAATTTCAATTACGAAGAAAGCCCATACAACTACATCGTGTGGCTATGCATATTGCACATCTTGGTATCCTTCTATTGTTGGTTGGTCACGTGTTTACCACGACACTGGTCCAGCGAGGGGACCCCAGTCACATCGTGATGTTGGCCAAAGATACACCCATTGAACACAATGGATATTGGTATACATTCACCGAACTGGATGCATACGGCCCTGATGATGAGCAATGGGATGAAAAAGTCGGAGATGGCAAGATTCTTGTTACCGTTGAAGTCCGAAAAGAATCGAATGGTGATATCATAGCGACAATGACTCCTGGCATGATAAGATTCGATGAAGGTGGGATTTCCGCGCGTGCGGAAACAGATATCTGGCATCGGCCCCATGGTGATTTAGTAATGATTTTCGATCAAAGCCAAGCCAACCAACTTTACTTGACATCGTTCATGCAACAAGGAGAATCTGTCGACCGTATCCGTGTGGTGATTTACGACCTCACTGGCAGTCACCTTGTTTGGGCAGGATGGTCTTTGATTCTGATCGGTACAGCACTGACTTGGATCATGGTTCCTACATCGTCCAAAGGGGAGGAAGAATGAGCCCTACGGGCTCGGGCTCCGCAACCGCACGCTCATAAAGGGGAAGTCGGTCGCCGGGCCGCCCACAATGCTGGGTCGGTGGAAAAATGGAAAACGGTTCAATTGTCCATATCGATTATGACCTCTACAATGCAGACGATGATTCACTCATCGAAACGACTCGCGAAGAGGTAGCGAAGGAAGCCGAGAAGTTCGATGAAAACCGAACTTATTCACCCCTCGTCACCGTCATTGGTGATGGTCGATTGATTGCAGGCTTCGAGGCACACCTTGCCGAAGCAGATGCTGAAACTGACTACGAATTCGACATTGCTCCAGAGGATGCATATGGCGAAAGAGACCCCAATGCGGTTGAGACCATGGGCCAAGATGTCCTAGCTCGCTCCGTCCGCGATCCTGACAGCTTGGCCATCGGTGGCCCTGTTGAAATCAATGGGAAGCAAGGAATTCTTCAGATGGTCCGTGCTGGTCGAGCCCGTATCGATTTCAATCATCCATTGGCTGGTCGAACCTTACGTTACAAGTACCGAATCGTGAAGGTTGTCGAGGATCGTGCCGAAAAAGTCTCGACATTACTTGAAACCAATACTGGTCGAGATGGTTTTGAGGTTGAATTTGATGGTGATGATTTGACCATCACACTTCCAGAATTTGTCGCTTATGATCAGAATTGGGCGTTTACGAAGTTCAGTTTGATTCGGACTCTGAGGGATCATGTTGGTGTTGAGACCATCGTATTCCGTGAAGTTCACGAAGCACGCCAAGTTGGCGAAGAAGAGTAATCGAAACCTACTGAGGTTCGGATATGGCTGAGGAGAATCTGCTCATTACAGAGAAGCCGTTGCCGGATTCACATTTTTCTTTGATGGAGCGCGGTGCGGCAACCATCATCCTAACTGCAATCATACTACTTCTCGGCGCCATTGTTGGACAGGATATCGCTCCGGGCAACATTCTCTCAGAAAGTTATGATACTTACTTCATTGAGCCCCATTCAATCGATTCAACCACTGGAGACGCAGGGTACAATCCTGTCGATACGGTTGCGTATTCGCTATTGCTTGTCTCCTTCGTTGTCGTTATTTCGGCCTGGCTAAGAAGAATCGGTATACCACCTAGAGATGAATCGATTCTTGCATTGATGCCCTGGATCATCTGGGCATCTTTGGGTGAGGTGAATGAAGATGGATTATTGTTCGACCCGGAAGGAATGGGAGGATTGTTCGTTTCTCCCCTGATCCATTTCCACGTTGCACTATGGGTTGTTCTCGTTGGTTGGATGAGTCACAGTGTAAACAAGAATGCAGAATTTGGAGGCAAGGCAAAAGTCACGCAATTGTCCTTCGTCCTGGTCCTCCTTCAATGGACTATTTTTATGCCGCAAATTGGAAGTCACTGGGAGCAAGATTTCGTTGATTGGATCCAATCTCCTCTCTTTCTGTGTCCAATATTTGGTCTACTGGTAATCGTTCTCATTCACCCCTTCCTTGAGTGTTGCACAGCAATTGAGCAGGGTTTAATTCAGGCAGGAATTGGTGGCAGTTTTGTACATCTATCGGGTTGGTTGATGCTGTATATTGAGCCACTGAATAATCGGGAACCTATCTCAATGCTTCCTTTCCTCTTCATCGTAGGTGTGCCGTTCATCATCTGTGTAGTGCTGTGGTTCACAGGACAGGAAGCTCGCTCGCAACTGAAACACATGGGGCTGGAAGCCGGGATCGTGCCGGAAGGAATCACCGTCGAAGATTGGGAGCGTCAAAATTCATCAACATGGGAACGTCTGGAATCGCTCTCTCCAGCTGCAGTCCTAGGGACACCAGTTGTGCTCTTGGGCATGTACGGACAAATGGTCGATGGCCTTGCCACGAGCGTTGGATTAGAAAATTTTGGATATGGTGAGAAACACGTTGCATCTCAGTGGGTTATCGATGTCGCCGGAACGGCTTGGGGCTTTGGAGCCCTCAAGTTCGGTCTGGCTGGAATGATCTGGTGGTTGTTCGCGTACGCTCGTTTTGAAACACGTCATCGACATCTTCGATTATTGGTATTATTATGCCTACTCGTGGTTGGTTTGGCTCCTGGATTACGTGATGTTTTGCGTATGACCCTTGATGTTTGAGACAGGCGAGTGTTCAAGGCCAAGTTCGTATTCGCACCCCATAGGGGTGCGTATGGACCGACTTCAATCTAGAGTCAATTCGTCTGATGCCGCGTTCAAGTCTAACCATGGGCACAACAGTGCTCTTTTGGAAACACTACGGGAAAGACTGGAAACCGTGCAACAAGGTGGGGGTGGAAAATATGTCGACAAACACCGCAGTCGAGGCAAAGCCCTCCCACGTGAGAGAATCTCAGCCATATGTGATCCAGGAACACCATTCCTCGAATTATCGCCTTTAGCAGCATTCGAATTGTATGATGGGAAGGCCGCCAGCGCTGGTGTTGTCACAGGAATTGGAGTCGTTCATGGAAGAGAATGTCTCTTTGTTGCGAATGATGCAACTGTCAAAGGTGGCTCATATTATCCAATGACGGTCAAGAAGCATATCCGTGCACAAGAAGTGGCTGAAGCCAATCACCTTCCCTGTATTTACTTGGTAGACTCAGGTGGCGCATTCTTGCCAATGCAGGATGAAGTATTCCCCGATAAGGGGCATTTCGGACGAATTTTCCGGAATCAAGCCATGATGAGTGGCAAAGGCATTCCGCAAATTGCGGCAGTATGCGGATCTTGCACAGCCGGCGGTGCTTATGTCCCCGCCATGTCGGATGAATCCATTATTGTCAAGGGAAATGGTACCATCTTCCTTGCAGGCCCTCCATTGGTGAAGGCAGCGACTGGTGAAGAGGTCAGTGCAGAAGATCTAGGTGGTGCAGATGTTCACACTGCACAATCTGGGGTCGCCGATCACTATGCTGAAGATGAACCTAGTGCGCTTCGAATGGTGAGAAACATCGTCGAAAATCTGAATTCTAAGAGCAAAACGAAACTCGAAGTCCAAGCCCCGGAAGACCCCGCTTATCCTGTTGATGAGATTCTTGGAATAATCCCTGAGGATAACAGAACACCATTTGATGTCCGAGAAATCATCGCTCGAATTGTCGATGGTAGTCGTTTCCATGAATTCAAATCGCGATATGGGCCAACACTAGTATGTGGATTTGCTAAGATTCACGGTTACCCTGTTGGAATTGTAGCCAACAATGGAATTCTCTTCTCAGAATCCTCTCTTAAGGGTGCACATTTTGTCGAATTGTGTGGTCAACGCGGGATTCCTTTGGTATTCTTACAGAACATCACATGCTTCATGGTTGGCCGTGAATATGAAGCAGGCGGGATCGCTAAAGATGGTGCCAAATTGGTGACTGCGGTTTCCTGTGTACCAGTTCCTAAGTTTACCGTGATTATAGGGGGTAGCCATGGAGCAGGAAACTATGGGATGTGTGGTCGAGCTTATGATCCACGATTCCTATTCATGTGGCCAAACAGCCGTATCTCAGTGATGGGGGGTCCTCAGGCCGCCGATGTATTGGCTACGGTCAAACAAGACCAGCGTGCCAGAGAAGGACTTGATCCTATGACAGACGAGGAGTGGGATCAGTTCCAAGCTCCAATTTTAGAGAAATATGATGTCGAAGGCTCACCCTATTACTCGACAGCAAGGTTGTGGGATGATGGTATCATTGATCCACGAGATACACGCGATATTCTAGGTTTGGCAATTAGTGCCAGTCTAAATGCTCCGATGCCAGACACAAAATTCGGGATATTCAGAATGTAAAGGAGCAATTGAAATGTCAAATTTTGCAATTGAAGATTTAGTGCCGGAAACAGGCCTTTGTACACTTGAAATTGATCGTGCCGTAGCATATCTCACTCTCACTCGTGAAGATGTATTCAATGCACTAAACATCCAACTCATCAGCGAAATCATCTCGTTGCTTGAATGGACCAAGCAGAGGTCGGTCGGTGAACGTGGTTCCTTGATAGATTCTGCAGGAAATCCGTATCTGAGAGTCATCGTAATCTCGGGTGCTGGGAAACACTTCTGTGCTGGAGCTGACATCAATATGATGCGTGATGCAGGTGCGAAGAGTGCAGAGGAAAACCGAGCGGACTCAGAACGTCTTGACCGCCTTTTCAACAGCCTATGGGCGCATCCTTGCTTTACCATTGGAAAGGTCCAAGGTGTTGCACTCGGTGGTGGTGCAGGCCTAATTGCATGTATGGATCATGTCATTGTCGAACCTCGAACCCGAATCGCTCTTTCAGAAGGAAAGCTGGGCATATTGCCTGCAGTCATCGGTCCGTATGTTTATCGTAAAGTCGGTAGCGCTGAATTCCGTCGTTTGTCTATGTTGGCGGGCCGTATTGGTTCTGAGGAATCACTTCGAGTTGGACTTGTCAATCAATTGGTAGAATCATTGAAAGATGCAGAAAATTCGGTGATTGATGAGATATTGACTACCGGCCCAATGGCGGTGACTGAAGCCAAGCGCCTTGCATTGACCTTTGATCGTTGGACAGGAACCGATGAGGAACTCCGTCTATGGACCCTGGATAAAACTAGCCAAATGAGGGGTTCTGCAGAGGGTCAAGAGGGTCTGGCGTCTTTCCTTGAAAAGCGGTCACCCAATTGGAATCAGGAGTGAATTAGATGCTTGGACCAGATTGGATGAAGGATGCTCCTCATCCAATCACAAAGGTTCTCGTGGCCAATCGAGGTGAAATTGCGTGTCGAATTTTCCGGTCATGTGCTGAATTGGGGATTGGCTCAGTTGCGATTTATTCTGAGTCCGATCGAGGTTCACTACATCAGCAAACTGCCGACGAATCTGTCTTCCTACCTGGGGATAGCCTTGCAGAGACCTATCTCAACATTGAAGCGATTTTGTCCGCTGCCAGAGAAACTGGCGCTGATGCCATCCATCCTGGCTATGGATTTCTCTCCGAACGTAGCGCATTTGCGAATGCTGTAAAAGAAGAGGGCATTGTTTGGATTGGACCTTCAGCACACGCTATTGATGAAATGGGCGATAAGATTAGTGCAAGACGTGCAATGATTGAGGCCAATGTCCCCGTGATTCCTGGTGAAGAACTCCCGTTGGGTGAGCCGGAAGACATGGTTGATGAGTTGGTTCGTGCAGCAACACGTGTTGGCTACCCTCTCCTTCTCAAGGCGAGTGCAGGAGGTGGCGGGAAAGGTATGCGGGTTGTACGCGAACCTCGAAATCTTCAGCGAGAGTATGCGGCTGCAAGTCGTGAGGCGGCAACGTCCTTTGGTGATGGGACAGTCTATGTCGAGCGTTTACTAGAGAAATCTAGACACGTTGAAGTTCAGGTTTTGTGTGATTCTCATGGGAACGCAGTACACCTCTTTGAGAGAGAATGTAGTATTCAGCGTCGTCACCAAAAAGTGGTCGAAGAGGCACCATCTCCAGTCCTTGAGGAGATTACCCGGGCTCGAATGGGTGAGGCGGCGGTAAATGCTGCGAGCGCTGTAGACTACGAAGGTGCAGGTACTGTTGAATTTCTTTTGGCAGAAGATGGGGATTTTCATTTCTTGGAAATGAATACACGCTTGCAAGTTGAACACCCGATCACTGAATGCATCAGCGGAACAGACCTCGTCGTAGAGCAAATACGTGTTGCTGCGGGTCTACCGTTGCCATTCTCACAAGATGACCTTTCAATTCGTGGACATGCGATTGAAGTCCGAATTTACGCTGAAGATCCAAGCAATGGTTTCCTCCCTGCCATCGGACCATTGGCCTTGTTTAGGCCACCGAGCGGACCAGGTATTCGACTGGACACAGGAGTTCGAGAGGGGGATGAAGCACGGATTGATTTCGATCCAATGCTTGCAAAACTGATTGTTCATGCTCCTAATCGCGATGCTGCAATCCGTAGAATGAAGCGTGCATGCGAAGATTTTGTTTTGCTTGGAGTGACGACAAATTTAGGATTTCTTTGTGATATCATGGGCCATCCAGCATATCATGCGGGTGAGACAACAACTGATTTCATCGATGTCAATTGGCCAGACGGTTGGGGTGCACATACCTCTGATGTTGCTCCATTCATTGCTGCTGCAGCGGAGCAATTCGGCCTCGCGCGCAAATCAGCAGTCATTGAATCGTCTGAGGGGAGAGGGAGTCCATACAACCCCTTCCAAACGCTACGGAGGTCCTTTCCCTGAGGTGATGCGATGGTTGACTTGAGAGATTCACTAGGTCGACGTTGGCAGATAGCCATCGATTCTGAGTACGCGTTGTGTGATGAACAAGAAGTTGTCAACGAGCATGGATTTGAGATTGATGCAAGACCCAACCGTATTTGGGTTGACGGTAAATTGGCACATGCGGTCAAAGTTGGAGATGATTGGTGGGTGCATCTAAATGGTGCGATTCATGTTGTTTCGATCGATGAACAAGGTGCGGGTGGTACTGGTGAAGCTGATGGCATGATTGCTCCAATGCCAGGCAAGGTATTGGAAATCTTGTGCGAGGAAGGCGATGTTGTTGAAGAAGGGCAGACACTGATTGTCATGGAGGCAATGAAGATGGAACATCGAATCTCGGCGAATGAAGCTGGGACAGTTGTAACAATTCACCATGCTGTTGGTGAACAGGTCGATGCTGGAGCTACCCTCATAGACATTGATTCGTTTGAAAAATGCAATTAGAAAAACAAATTTTCAATTGGTTTTTTACCGACAGAACAACCACTCACTATCGGTTGATTGATTCGGATCGAATCGGTACCCATCAACGTCAAATTGCTTCAAATCCTCAGGGTTTTCGATTTGATTCTTAATCATAAATCGCGCCATAGATCCACGGGCTCGCTTGGCTGAAAAACTGATTATTTTCAGCTTACCATCTCGCATTTCTTTGAATGTAGGTGTAACTACATCCATTCCTAACGCGGGTCTAGATGCTGATTTGAAGTATTCATTTGAAGCAAGATTTACCAGCGTATTATCTGACCCTCCCTCATTTCGTTGTTGCAGAAGGCTTGCAATCTCATCCCCCCAATATGCATACAGATTAGAGCCACGTCCAGTTTCAAGCCGTGTACCCATCTCAAGTCGATGAGGTTGAATCAAATCTAGAGGTCGAAGTAATCCGTACAGACCAGACAAGATTCCAAGATGTCCCTGAGCAAATTTCCAATCGTTTTGTCCAAAATCTTGAGCTTGTAAACCAGTGTATGTATCGCCATCGAACATCAGTGCTGCGGGTTTAGCATCCTCACACTCTGGGTCTGCAGAAAACGATTGATAGCGCTCAAAATTCAGAGTAGACAATTTCTCTGAAATTTTCATTAATTGACCAATCTCATCCGTAGACTTATTCTTCATTTCTTCAACCAATCCAGTTGTATGGTCTAAGAGGGAGGGTTTCGTAAATTCGAGATTACGATTCCATCCAGAGCAGTTCAATTTCTTTGCAGGGGAAATTACAGCATACATTTTGTCACCATCCACAGGGCTCAAGGTGGGTTTTTCCACCCATTCGTGGTACCAAACAATCCGGCACCTGAACACGACCATCTTCAAGCTGGTACTGTTCCATGATTGCCACCAAAGCTCGACTTGTAGCGACGGCTGTTGAATTGAGCGTGTGAACAGCCGCATTGCCATCGGTTGTCCGGTAGCGCATCTTGAGCCGATTCGCTTGGTAATCGGTACAATTTGAGCAGGATACGATTTCCTTGTATTCTCCTCGACCGGGCAACCAGGCTTCCAAATCGTACTTCTTTGCAGCGACAGTCCCCATATCTCCAGTACAGATATTTACCACCTCATAGTGAAGCCCAAGACTATCCCACAAATCGACGCAATTGGTCAGCAATGCTTCATGGGCATCCCAAGATTGATCGGGGTGACAAATAATGATTTGTTCCACCTTTGTGAATTGATGTACTCGCCAAATCCCCTTGTCGCCTTGACCATGAGCACCGACTTCTCTACGGAAACATGGTGATACTCCGACCATTTTGATGGGCAGTAGACTGGGCTCAATCACTTCATCCATGAACATCGCCGTGAGAGGGTGTTCGCTGGTTGCAATCGTGTAGAACCCTTCAGGTTGCACATTGTACATCACCGACTCAAAATCACCGAGATCGGTCACTCCTTCGTAGGCTTCACGATTCATCATGACAGGAGGTTGGACAAAAGTAAAGCCACGCTCTGCAATAAAATCAACAGAATATTGCTGTAAGGCCAATTCCAAGTGTGCAAGGTCACCCTTCAGGAAGAAGAATCTACTTCCTGCAATTTTTGCTGCTCGGGGTAAGTCAACCCATTTGTTCATCTCAATCAATTCGTTGTGGGTTCTGGGTTGGAATTCGAATGCTGGTTTCTCACCGTGAAGGCTGTGTTGTGTATTCCCTGACTCATCCTCTCCAACAGGGACATCATCATGAAGGATATTTGGAACTGACATCCGAATCTGGTCTCTTTCCAGTTCGTGCTGGTCAGCGAGTGTCCCAAGGGCTTCAATTTCCGCAGCAATTTGATCAACTTCTGCCTTGATTCGATTGAACTCTTCATCGTCTCCAGCTTTCTTGGCCGCAGCAATTCCTCGTGCCGCCTCGTTGCGTTTTCTTCGAAGTTGGTCGGCATCATAACGTGCCTTACGCCATGCATCATCCAAACGGATGACCTCATCGATGGACTCGTGTGAAAGACCACGCTTGTCGTGATCAGCACGAATTACATCAGCGTGTTCTCGGAACATCCGAATGTCCAGCATAGAGGCCCTCCGGTTCCTACGGAACCGTTCTTCATGCTTGAAAGCGACGGCGATTAGAACAGACTGATGTTGAAAACAAAGGCTGAGCTTCCGATGAAAATCATTCCAGAAATGAAGTAACCTAGGATCGCCCCGCCATTGAGCAATGGCAATCCTGCCTGTGGTTTTCCTTGGGCGACATACGTCATCAAAACACAATAGCCAACCAAGCTTCCAATCATGGTGCCAATCGCAACCCAGATTGGGGCAGACCATCCGAGTGGTCCCTCTACATCCGGAAGCCAAGACATTGCAGAAATACACAACAAGCCAGGGAAAATGACGTCACCCAACCCCATCAACATGGTTTCTTCCATCCCCTTTCTTGGAGGAGGGGGCATGGACGTGCCATCAATAGATGTCTCAGGACGAGCCATTTCAATCCGCCCTCGGGTCGGCTTTTGTGGTGCGATCAGCATCACGGGCAATTCCAAATTGACCATGGTGTCGGCCAACTCAAGCATGTGTTTGGACTTGTAGACTGCCCATGCATCATAAATCGCTGCAAGTACCATGAAGATGATGATAATCCAAGGTACAAATGAGACGCCAAGCATGGTAATGGTTCCTGCACCAACCATTACACCAACTGTGTTGATGACATACCACTCAGGTCGTTTTATGAGAGCAATCATCATTCCAACTGATACAATCAGTGCAATCAATCCAGGAATCGTATAGATTAAGAAGAGTCCCTCATCACTTGGAAGATACTCATATTGTACCGATGACCATTCCCCATTATCTTCCATTAGCAAAACAGCATCGTCACTGTCTGAATTTGGATTATCGATATTATGAAGCGCCATCGAAATTCGATCTGCATCTCCACCGACATCGAGGCTACGGGTTAATTCTCGCAAACCGCTTCCCATGAAGATTCGAAGGTGATCGCCTTCGATTAACCACAAATCGTTACTACCACCTGAGCAACAATCTGCGAGCAAGATTCCATGGACAGAATCTGAGAGTTGCATATTCATCCGGTCTTCAACAGTTCCATTTTCATGTACATCCCAACCCAAAACTTGACCACTTGAGGTTCCAATTAGTAGAGAATCTTGCCCAGAAGCATTCATTCCTGGCATGGCTCCGATTGTAGCGGCAAGGAATTGTTCTCCACCACTAAGCGTGGTATTCCAAGTGGTTTCCACTTCTTCGCCTGGGAATGCCTGTGCACCTTGCTGACCCTGTGTAGGGAATTTCACCATACCCGCCCATTGGGAGGAGACAATGAGGAAATGCTCCGTACCAAATTCTTGAGCAAAAATGATTTTTGTTGAATCAAATGCGGATGGGAAAAACCAACCATCTCCGCAATCTCGAGGTCCAAAATCACCATCATTGTGGAATGGAATGGGTTCTAGCATGTTGTTGACTACAGACCAATCTTGAGGAACATTATCTTCTCCATCACAACTTTCCCATTTCCAATCTGAAGGAGGTTGCTCAGGAGCCGTCACTTCTTGTCGCAATCCTAAATCACAATCCTTGGGGTGATCATCGATTGTCTCACCCGTTTCGTCATCGAGTAGAACCCATCGAGTACCTTCACACATCACAATACCATCAGCGGTATGCATAATTCGAGCAGTTTCTGAATTGAAACCTTCCTCGGGCGTGATCTCATGACTCCAATATTCTATTTCCCCGGCATTTCCGACATACATCAGGGTTCCATTTCCTGATAACGGGTCATCGACATAGAAGAAATCGGCCCCACCCTCTTCGACAGCCACGATGTAGGCCTCAGACACATCCACGTTATCCTCGGTAAGTGCAGGTGGCTCAGGAACCAAAACCATCGCAGTCAATGGATATAGTGTGTACATCATTGCAATCCAAAGAATACCAAGAACACCCCATTTGATGAATTTCTGCATGTTTCTTCTCGCTAGGTAAATGATGAGTGCCGTGAAGATGAAAATAAACACCAGTTCAAGCAGAATAAATCCAGCCTTTGTAGCTCCTTCTGAACCAAAAGCTCGAATCTCATCATGGTCGTAAAAAGGTTGGATTTTCATTGCCAAGAGGATGGTGACCACGAACATTCCAGCCATTCCGGCCATCGAGCCCGCCTGATCTTTGAGTTGCTCAATCAATGATGGCTCATTGACTGCAGGGCGTACCTTTTCGGCGTCTTCAGCACGCCGCTTCGCGGCGAACCCATCTCCCGACATGTCTTAGGCGACCCTCAAAGGCCATTTCAAGGCGACCGTTCACCGGGACTCGGGGGAGGCACATGGCAGAGGACGCATGGGCATGGTTGGATTCACTGAAATCGTTCGGCTATAACCCATCTTTAGACAACACAGCGACCCTGCTGGCTCGGCTTGATATGCCGCAACATAGTTTCCCCTCCATCCATGTTGCTGGTAGCAATGGGAAAGGCACATGTTGTGCAATTTTGGCCAATTCGCTCACTCTTTCGGGTACGTGTACGGGACTATTCACATCACCCCATTTGATTTCTGTAAATGAGAGGGTTCGAGTTGACGGGTCACCGATTTCAGATATCTTGTTTGAATCTTGCTTGAAACAAATTCAAGTTGCATGTGATATTGAACCAACAGTTTCACCAACATTCTATGAAACCACATTTTTGGTCGCCATGTTAGCGTTTAGAGAACTTGGTGTCCAAAGGGCTGTGATCGAAACAGGATTGGGTGGGCGATGGGATGCAACTCGTTTGGTCGATGCAGATTGTTGTATATTGACTGAAATCTCATTGGAACATACAGATGTCTTGGGAGAAACCCTTGCTGAAATTGCTGAAGAAAAAGTTGCAATTGTACGTCAAGGTCGTCCGTTTCTTGCGACTTGGCCCTATGATAACTCAGTACGAAAGGTGATTGAGAGAACGGTTAGAGATCATGACAATGCATGGTGGTGGAGAGGAGATCGACGACGTGGATTCAAATTTTCACATGCTGTGAAGCCGTTTCGCCCATTGTCAGACAAGACATGGTATGATGGTTGGATGACTTATCAACAAGAAGCACACCTTTTGGCTAGTTCGGCTCTACACATCATTGGTGAATGTAAAGCGGAGGAAGCTTGTGACCAGTTGGCTCCAACACATACAAACTGGCCAGGACGCATGCAGTGGATAGATTACAAAGGCACCCCAATGCTACTAGATTGTGCCCACAACCCGAGCGGAATGGCTAGAGCATGTGAGCAAATACGATTCCAAAAAACGCGCGACATGTCACCTATGCCAGGTGTGGTAGTTGTTGGCGCGACCGAACAGAAGGATTTGCAAAACTTCCTACAACCACTCGTCGAATTGATTGTCGAAGGAGCGATTCGACATGTGTTTGTCACCCAACCACCTGAAGGTCGAAAAGAGGTCGTGGATTGTCACGAGCTTGCAGATGAACTTCGAGTACAAGGTACCGATGCTGAAATCAAAGCCATTGAATCAGTTGAGGAAGCACTAGATGCAGCACTGGCAATATCAGTCGAATTAGACGAAGAACTTCCTCAACCTGTACTTTGCATCGGCAGTATCTATCTGGTAGGAGCGATTTTACAGCAAGTTGATGAAGAGGGCTTAGTAGAATTGCAGAGCATTTTGATTACTCCCAAGGGTGAGGATGGGGTCGACCCAGTTGCGTAACAAGTCTCAAACACTGTGGACGCTGAGGGAGTAGAGGTGGAACAATGAGTGCAAAGTGGGACGAGCGTTTTATTGAACTTGCTCACCACATTTCCGGTTGGTCAAAAGATCCCTCTACCAAGGTTGGATGTATTGTAGTCGGGGAAGATCGCGAGATTCGAAGCACTGGATTCAATGGGTTTCCAAGGGGGATTGCAGATGATTCTGAACGTTTGGAAGACCGCGAGCAAAAGTATCCACTGATTTGTCATGCGGAAGAAAATGCAATCATGCATGCCGCTCGTATCGGTTTGTCATTGAAGGGATGTACCGCCTACGTCACTTGGCCCCCCTGCACCCGTTGTGCACGCTCTCTCATTCAAGCGGGTGTCGTTGAAGTCGTGTATCCAACCAAGATTGAAGTTCCAGAGCGCTGGCAGAAAGATTTCGACATGTCGACCGCGATGATGAAGGAAGCTGGCCTCAATATTCGTCAGGCCTGAGAAGCAGTTCTAGTGCATCTCTCAATTCTTCGGCCTCACCATCATTGATTATGATGATATCTGCCATTTCCGCGGTAGCAATCAAGGCTTGTCCACTGTCATCTGACGCCTCGAGTTCGGATTCTTCTTGGGCCACAAATGTGTCCCAATCTGTGGGGTCCCCAGAACGCCCACGTGACTGCAATCTTTGCCAACGAACCTCACGCGATGCACGAATTTCGATTAATCTGAAATCAGGTCGCTCTTGCAATGCCTCAACTTCAGCAGGTGTACGAATTGAGTCGATGACCAAACTCGAAGTCTTCTCGTGTTCATCCCGCAGCATTTCTGCCAATATTCCGGGCCCATGTGCGGCTCGTAGTTCACGTCCACCAGCGATTAGATTTTCGCGATTGATCTCAATCCCCTGTGAGCGTAGATGGGCACGGATAGAGTCGGAACATGAGGTTGAAACGTAGCCGTTCTCGACCAACCATTCTACAACTGTGGTTTTTCCGGATGCATTTCGTCCCGTAAGTCCAAACCACATCGGCCAGTTGTCCGAGTCCGATGTCCATGAGGATTACTAACCCCAAAAGCGGCGAGTTTTTGCATATTGCACCTCGGCTTCGTGAATGGCCTTCAACAATGAATCTCGTTCACAACCAGGTGGATAAGCACGCAGAATTCGCGTTGCAGTTTCTTCCCCCACACCTCTGGCCATGAGGCACAGAACAGCATCCAAGCCCCGGTTCTTGACCATCTCTGCGTTACGCAACATTCGGTTTCTGGTTCTCTCATCATCAGCAGAAACCCATTTCTTGAGTTCATCACTCAATCCTTCTCTAGCCACGGCACGCATGGTTGCTTGACAAACCACACAGGCCCGTTCAATTGATTCAAATCGGGCAACTCGAACCCTTGTTAATGATTTACAACGTAAACAAATCATCGCAATTCGTTCATTCATCAGTCTCGATTCCAATCGTTTTCGGACTTCGACATTTGACCAATCAGGCAATTGCATGTCTCGTTCAGAACGTGGAGATACCCCCAACCCTCCTGGAGCCCGCTGTTCGACAATCACATTCCCATCTTGAATAGCATGAAGCAAATCGATTGTTCCCTCGACATCCATGCGTTCACTGAACAACTTGTCCAATGCTTCTTCCATCAAAGGCGTGTCTTTGTATCTCTGGGCAATTCCATTCAGGTTTACCTTTCGAGGATCAACTCCAGAACGGAGCACACCCATCACTTTGCAGACTTGGACAAGTCGCCATCGCAATTGACGACCGTTCGGAATGGTTACACGAAGAATGGTCGGAAGGTTCTCTGGATTTGTTTCTGTGAGCCAACCGACAACATGTTTTGCAGTTAATCCAGGTACTTGTATACTGATGCGATAAGGATCGACAAGAACACGACCCATTCTGCCATCGATGGTCGAAGCCATGGCCTGCAGATAGTGTGCGAGTGTCTCATTGATTCGACTTCCATGGCACGAATGAACGATGATTGCATCTTTCCGAGTTTCGATATCCAAGTGTCTTTCATCGGGAAGATTGCCTGATGAATCGACATGTTCTACCACTTTGTTGACCAACTTTGAGAGTGCATCCTTGGCTAAAGGATAGTCATCAATATCACAATCAGGTGGGGGGCCACCAATTCGATCTAATCGAACCCCTTCAACCGATTCCGGTTCAACACCGGTCGCCAGCTCTAGAATCGTTCTACGTAGTTGCCCGACTTCTCTGGCGATTTCAGCTGGAACTGGAGGCAATTCCCCACTCCAAACAGGTGCGGTCCCTCCTTTTCCAATCGGAGCTACAATCAGCTCTGATTTAGAAGGGTCAGCTTCTACAATTTCCCAGGTTCGTCCCACGATGACAAAACGCCGAGGGGCTCCATCCGTTTCTTCTCCTGAATTATTTAATGACAAAACAAACGCTTCATCCACTGAACCGATGGCTCGTCGTGACACCATGTCTCGGACCGTATATCTTTGAGCATCGGGAATCATCGATAGATGTTCAAGCATGTAAGA
>MDTB01158250.1_pt1 | contig 18215 bp, 14 predicted proteins | sample 811161 | NCBI WGS metagenome assembly MDTB01 (sample SAMN05326650, study PRJNA326480) | marine metagenome | isolation source: seawater | place: Mediterranean Sea | collected 2009
AAAGTAGATTTTACTCCTCATGTTGATTGTGGTGATAACGTGGTTGTCATTAATGCTGAAAAAGTAACTCTTTCTGGAAATAAATGGGAAGCAAAAGAATATATCAGGCACACAGGATATCCAGGTGGTCAAAGATCGATGAACGCTGCTTCTTTATTATCAAAATTTCCTGAAAGACTTATCGAAAAAGCTGTAAAGGGAATGCTTCCAAAAAATAGATTAGGAAGTAAATTATTTGGCAACTTATATGTTTATGTAGGAAGCGAACATGACAAATCAGCTCAAAAACCAAAAAAAGTAGAACTTAACTAATAATATTAAATGTCAATCATTAATAAACTAGGAAGAAGAAAGTCATCTGTTGCAAGGGTTTACCTCAAAGATGGAAAGGGTAAAATCACTATTAACAAAAGAGATCACAAGGATTATTTCACTACAGATGTTCTGCAGTACAAAATTTTTCAACCTTTTGAACTTACAGGAACAAAGGGAAAATACGATGCCAAAATCAATGTTAAAGGAGGTGGATCCACTGGCCAAGTTGAAGCAATTCGTTTGGCAATATCTAGAGCATTAGTTGAAGTTAATGCTGAATATAAGCCACTTCTTAAGGCAGAAGGATTAATGACTAGAGATCCTAGAATGGTCGAAAGAAAGAAACCTGGTCAACCAAAAGCTAGAAAGAAATTTCAATTTAGTAAAAGATAAAATTTTAAAAAACCGCACCTGGGTGCGAGGTTTAGTATCTAAGAATTGTAGACCAGAAATGCTACTACAGTTCTGCTGAGAACAGAATAACAGTAAAAAGAAAGTAAACAAAATGGGAAAAGTAACCTTTGAAGAAATGTTAGATGCTGGAGTGCATTTTGGACATTTAAGAAGAAAATGGAATCCAAATATGTCTCCATACATATTTGACGAAAAAAAGGGAATTCACGTAATCGACCTTAATAAGACACTTGTAAAATTAGACGAGGCTGCCAATGCAATGAAACAAATTGCCAAATCAGGTAGAAAAATTTTATTTGTTGCAACCAAAAAACAGGCAAAAGAAATTCTTTCATCTAAGGTAGAGGAAATTAATATGCCCTGTATTACTGAAAGGTGGCCAGGGGGAATGTTAACTAACTTCAAAACCACCCGAAAAACAGTTAAGAAAATGTCTACCATTGACAAGATGATGAAAGACGGTACTGCTGATACCATGTCTAAGAGAGAAAGACTACAACTAACTAGACAAAGAGAAAAAATCGGAAAGGTATTTGGTAATATCGCTGATATGAATAGACTTCCAGCAGCTATTTTTATAGTGGATGTCAAAAAAGAGCATATTGCATTAGCAGAAGCCAGAAACCTCAATATTCCTGTTTTTGCTATGGTTGATACCAATTCTAACCCAAATGATATTGATTTTGTAATACCGTCTAATGATGATGCTACTAAATCTATTGAATTGATCGTAACAAACCTATGTGACTCAATTAAAGAGGGATTGGGAGAAAGAAAGCAGAATAAAGATAAAATTGCTCAAGAAAAAGCAGCAAAAGAGGCCAAAGCAGCTGAAGAAGCTGAGAAAACTACAGAAGAAGTAAAATCATAAATAAAAAAATTAAAATGAGTATTACAGCCAAAGATGTCAACGAGCTAAGAAAGAAAACAGGTGCCGGTATGATGGATTGTAAAAAAGCTTTACAAGAGTCAAATGGAGATTTAGAATCTGCAATAGATTTTTTAAGAAAGAAAGGTCAAAAAATCGCAGCTAAAAGAGGAGATAGAGACGCTAAAGAAGGTTTAGTTATTGCCAAATCATCCGGAAATTCGGGTTACTTAGTTTGTTTAAATTGTGAAACTGACTTTGTAGCAAAAAATAATGATTTTGGACAATTAGCTAAAACGTTAGTTGATTTAGCGATTAACACTAGAACTTCAAATTTAGACCAATTAATGGAAGCTGATTTCCCAGGATCTGATTTATCTGTTTCTGCTAAAATAACTGAGCAAAGTGGTGTAATAGGTGAGAAAATTGAAATTTCTGCTTTCGAAACTATAAGTGCCGAAAAAGTTGTTGCATACAACCATCCAGGCAATCAAATTGCCTCACTAGTTGGTCTTACAATGGATGCTGAGGATGAAGGTAAACAGGTTGCAATGCAAGTTGCAGCAATGAATCCAATTGCATTGGATCAAGACTCAGTTCCACAGGATGTTATTGATAGAGAAATTGAAGTTGGAAAAGATTTGGCTATTCAAGAAGGAAAGCCAGTTGAAATGGCTGAAAAAATTGCTAAAGGAAGATTAAATAAGTTTTTCAAAGAGACTACTTTAGTTAACCAATCCTTTATAAGAGATAATAAAAAGTCTGTTGGTCAATTCCTTAAAGAAACCAATCCGGATTTAAAAGTTACAGATTTTAAGCGATATTCGCTTTCGATTTAATTTTGTTACCTATATTTAGAGAGCTTTTAAGCTCTCTTTTTTTTGCTTAAACTTTTAAATAAAATATGAAATACAAAAGAATACTTCTTAAACTTAGCGGAGAGGCGCTAATGGGTGAAAAACAATTTGGGATTGATAATAATAGATTGATTCAATATGCCGAGGAAATAAAACAAATTGCTGATTTAGGAGTTGAGGTTGGAATTGTAATTGGAGGAGGAAATATTTTTAGAGGAGTTGAGGCAGAAAAGGGTGGAATGGAAAGAACTCAAGGAGATTATATGGGTATGCTAGCTACAATGATCAATAGCATGGCCTTACAAGCAGCCTTGGAATCGGTTGGGGTCTTTACAAGGTTACAGTCAGCCATTGAAATGAACCAAATTGCTGAACCATTCATAAAAAGAAAAGCGGTGAGGCATCTTGAAAAAGGTAGAGTCGTCATTTTTGGATCTGGTACTGGGAATCCTTTTTTTACAACTGATTCCGCAGCATCACTAAGAGCGGTAGAAATAGATGCTGATGTTATTTTAAAGGGTACTAGAGTTGATGGTATTTACACTGCCGATCCAGAATTAGATCAGAATGCTACAAAATATAGCAGATTAACCTTTGATGAAGCATATGAAAATAATCTAAAAGTAATGGATATGACTGCTTTTACATTGTGTAAGGAAAATGGTGTTCCTGTGATAGTTTTTAATATGAATGAACCAGGTAATTTGAAAAAAGTTATTCAAGGCTCTGAAATTGGAACGCTAGTTACAATATAAAAATTCAATATGGAAGAAGTAAAAATGATTTTAGAAGAAGCAGAACAGGGCATGATAAAGTCTATGTCTCATCTTAGCATTGAATTAAGTAAAATAAGAGCTGGTAGAGCAAACCCTTCAATGTTAGATGCTGTTAAAGTTGATTACTACGGAAGTCCTACCCCTCTTTCTCAAATTGGAAATGTAAGTACTTTAGATTCAAGAACTCTAACAATTCAGCCTTGGGAAAAGTCCATGTTAGATGAAATAACAAAGGCGGTTATTAATGCAAATTTGGGTCTTAATCCTCAAAGTAACGGAGAAGTAATAATTATTTCTGTTCCTGTTTTGACAGAAGAAAGAAGAATAGCCCTTGTTAAACGAGCAAAAGCTGAAGGAGAACATGCAAAAGTAAGTGTTCGTTCACAAAGAAAAGATGCAAACGATATGGTTAGATCTTTGAAAGATGATGGATTGAGTGAAGATGCGATAAAGGATGCAGAAGATAATATTCAAAAGTTAACAGATTCTTTCAATAGTAAAGTAGATGATTTAGTCTCTGTAAAGGAAAGTGACATTATGAAAGTCTAAAAAAATATTTTTTTTAGGCTCATCATTAGGATTTTAGCTAAAATATTTTCAGATTTGGCAATCTAATTTGCAAATTATATAAATATTAAACTTTTAATTATGAAAAAATTTTGGATTTTACCACTATTTGGCCTCATGATAGCTTGTGCTGCACCTGCAGAAGAAGCTGCTCCTGAAGCTGCACCAGTTGAAGAAGCTGCTCCTGAAGCTGCACCAGTTGAAGAAGCTGCACCAGTTGAAGAAGCTGTTGAAGCAGATTCAACAGAAGCTGCTCCAGTTGAGGAAGCTGCTGCTGAAGAAACTCATGAAGATCATGGTGATGACCATGGTGATCACGGAGATCATCATTAGTCAATAGTCGATTGATTTAAAAGCCCTGTTATCAGGGCTTTTTTTATGCCCAAACTTTAGATCCTTCTGAACAATTTTTACAGATATCAATTTCTTCTCTACCGTTTAGTATTTTATTTCTAAAGTTGTCATAAAGTTTACTAAACCAAATATTATTAAAACTTTCTGTTTTAAGATCCCCAATTTTATGTTTGGCATCTTTGTCAAAGCAGCATGGAACTAATTCTCCATTGACAGTAATAACAGCACTGCTCCACATTCTCCAACAATGATTTTTAAAATCATTTTTTAGTTTGTATTCACCATTCTTTTTTTTGATATACCTACTATACTTTTTATTCTCAGGCATGAGAGGATTCCCATTCTTAAATTCATAAAACTGGGCAGTTTTTATTCTAAATTCATTTATACCAATTTCTTTAGAAATAGTTTTTATTTCATCAATTAAATGTTCGTTAGGCCTTACGACAAGAAATTGGAAAATAACATGAGGATATTGACTATTTAATTCTTTCTTCCATTTAATAATATTTTTACTTCCTCTTATGACCTGTTCGTACTTTCCTTTTTTTCTATATTGTTCATATGATTCTTGGTCATTTCCATCAATCGAAATAATCAATCTTTTTAATCCGCTTTCAATTGTTTTTTTACAATTTTTATCACTTAGAAAATGTCCATTAGTTGAAGTAGAACAAAATATTTTTTTAGAGTTGGCATATTTTACAAAATCAAAAAAATTTGGATTAATGTATGGTTCACCCTGAAAGTAATAATTAATATAGGTAAGGTTTTTTTGTAACTGATCTATTATTTTGTTGTTTAGTTCAATTGTAAGATTACCAGTTTTACGTGAAAATTGTTTAAGTCCGCTTGGGCATTCAGGGCAACCTAAATTACATGATGTGGTTGGCTCAATGCTTAATGCGAATGGTTGACCAAATATAAAAGCATTATTTCCAATTCTTGAAAATATAAAGCTTAGGTATAACTTTATCAAGTTTAAAATCTTAAATGGAGTTATAAATTTAATAATTGCTTTTGACTCTGAGTAACGCATTTTTACTGATTACCTTAAAAATAGTAAAATCCTTTATTCACATACATTTATTCTTGCTCATTAATTAATACATTAGCATATATCTTATGTGCAGTAAAGTTTTATGTGGAAGGTAATCTCTAATATAATATTAAGAAATAGGATTTTAATTATCTGTATTTTATCAGTTATTACAGCTTTTTTAGGTTATAATGCTACTAAAGTTCAATTACAATATGAATTTAATAAGTTGCTTCCATCAAATGACCCTTCTTTTCTAGCTTATGAAAATTTTAAGACTCACTTTGGTCATGATGGAATGATGGTTGTTATTGCCACCAATGAAGCAGATTTTTACACCAAAGAAAAGTTCAATGCTTGGCTTCAAATGGGTGACAGTTTGAAAAACATAAGGGTTCCAATTAAAGATGGTAACAATGTTATACTAGAAAAAGTTGTTGATTCTATATTTTCAGAAGGGCATTTATATAATATCATTAAAAACAAAGAGAATTTTAAATTTTCACTTGAACAAATTGTTCAAAATTACCCGTTGAGCGAGTCAGAGGTAGACAGTGTTAAAAATGTAATAAAGAGTTTAAATTTTTATGAAAATATTGTTTACAGAGACTCTTCTAATTTGCATCTAATGATGCTTTTTCTTAATAAAGAAATTTTCAATTCTAACAACAGAGGAACCTTAATCGATGATATTTATGATTTGGCAATGTCTTATGATAATTATTTTTCTAATCTTAGATTTTCTGGTTTACCATTTATCCGTTCTGTAACAATGTTTAAGGTAAAATCTGAGTTGGGTTTATTTGTCATACTTGCTTTAATTGTAACCTCAATTTTATTGTTCGTTTTTTTTAGATCATTTAAGGTGGTTTTTATATCTCTTGTTGTTGTTATAGTTGGAGTAGTTTGGTCTATGGGAGTAATAAGTTTATTTGGTTATGAAATAACTGCTCTTACAGGGTTAATTCCACCATTAATTATTGTAATTGGAATTCCAAACTGCGTCTATTTAATAAATAAATATCAGCAAGAGTTTAAAAATCATGGCAATAAAATAAAAGCACTTGATCGTGTGATTCAAAAAGTGGGTAATGCTACTTTTTTAACAAATGCAACAACAGCAATGGGTTTTGGAACTTTTGTTTTCACACACTCGGATATAATGAAGGAATTTGGGGTTGTTGCATCAATAAATATCATTTGTATGTTTTTTATTAGCATATGCTTGGTCCCCATAATATATAGTTTTCTCCCACCACCTAAAACCAAACACACTAGTCATTTAGATAGAAAATGGATGTTTAGTGCAGTTGATTCTTTGGTTTACTTTTCAACCAAGAAAAGAAAACAGGTTTATATTTTTACTGGAATTTTACTCTTAGTTGGTCTTTATGGGATGTCTTGGATGCATACAACTGGAAATATTGTTGATGATTTGCCAAAAAGTGATCAAGTAGTTAAGGATTTAAAATATTTTGAAAAGGAATTGAACGGAGTCATGCCCTTTGAAATAGTACTTACTTATAATGATACGATTTATGAAAGTTTTTCAAATATTTCAAAGATTCAAAAACTTCAAAATGAATTAAAAAAAGAAAAATACTTATCTAAGTCTTTATCCATTGTAGACGCAATGAAATTTGTTTCTCAATCATATGCAAATGGTAAAAAATCAAAGTACGATTTAGATTTTAGCAAATCAAAAGATCAAAAATATTTTTCAAGGGTTATAAAATCCAAGTATTTTAAAAATACATTTCTTAATAAGAGTGGTGATAATAGCAATGGTTTTGTTGGTAGTTTTTTAGATTCATCACACCAAATGACCAGAATAACACTTCAAATTGCTGATATTGGCACAGCAGCAATGGATAGTTTAATCAATCGTATTAATTCAACTATTGATAGTATTGTTAACCCTGAGACTTACTCGTATCAATCTGCGATTGAAAAAGATAGCCTATTCCATTTTTACTTAACTAATAACAAGGTGAAATTTAGAGTACAACAAGTACTAACCGATGGTGAAATTACTAAGCTTAACACTTTTCCAGAAAATATAAAAGCTATTGACAGTTTGTATGGGATGGATATTTTTAATAGTACACTGACAAAAACTGTTAGTGATTTACATGTCAAATCTGATATAACTGGTACAGGTGTTTTATACACCAAGGGAACTACTTACTTGGTTAAAAACCTTTTTATTAGTTTGATGTTGGCCATATTTGTCATTGCAATTTTAATGTCCTTCCTCTTTAAATCCTGGAGAATGGTTTTGGTTTCTTTATTGCCGAACTTAATTCCTTTAATTTTCACTTCTGCATTAATGGGATATTTTGGGATTCCTATTAAGCCTTCAACTATTTTAGTATTTAGCATTGCCTTTGGAATATCAATTGATGATACCATTCATTTTCTGGCAAAATATAGACAAGAACTAAAAACAAAAAACATTAAAGAATCCGTTGAGATTTCAATTAAGGAAACTGGTGTAAGTATGATTTATACTTCCATTATCTTGTTTTTTGGTTTCTCGATTTTTATAGCTTCTAACTTTGGCGGAACTCAGGCATTAGGACTTTTGGTTTCTCTCACTTTATTTGTAGCTATGTTAACAAATTTAGTTTTGTTACCATCCTTGCTATTGAGTTTAGAAAAGTTAATTTTAACAAAAAATTTCAAGGAATCTGAAGATTATTTTCAAGACGATCAAGATATTGATTGGGAAAAAATAGAATAAAAAATGAAAGGAATTATTTTAGCTGGAGGGTCCGGCACCAGACTACACCCACTGACTTTAGCGTTAAGTAAACAACTTATGCCTGTCTACAATAAGCCAATGATTTACTATCCACTGTCCACTTTAATGCATGCTGGAATCAAAGAAATATTATTTATTACTACTCCTCATGATTTGCCTTTATTTCAACATCTTTTAGGCGATGGTTCTAAATTAGGGTGTAGGTTTGAATACAAAATACAACCAGAACCTAATGGACTCGCTCAAGCTTTTGTAATCGGCAAGTCGTTCATCGGAAAAGATAAAGTGGCGCTAGTTTTAGGTGATAATATTTTCTTTGGTGGTGGAATGGGAAAACAATTAACTAGTTCTACTGATCCCGATGGAGGTTATATTTTTGCTTACAGAGTCAATGATCCTCAAAGGTACGGAGTAGTTGAATTTGACGAAGATGATAATGTTATCTCAATTGAAGAAAAACCCGATCAACCAAAATCAAATTATGCTGTTCCTGGATTGTATTTTTATGACAATGAGGTTGTTGATATCGCACATAAAATTGAACCTAGTCCCAGAGGAGAATACGAAATTACAGATATTAATAAGTCCTATTTAGAAGCGGGAAAATTAAAAGTTAAAACTTTAGGTAGAGGTGTTGCATGGTTAGATACAGGTACTTTTAGGTCTCTTATTCAAGCTTCTCATTTTGTGCAAACCATCGAAGAACGTCAAGGTATAGGTGTTGGTTGTATTGAGGCAGTGGCTTACTCAAATGGTTTTATCAATGCTCAACAACTTCAAGAGTTAGCAGTGCCGTTATTAAAGAGTGGTTATGGTGATTATTTGATGAGTTTAATTAAGTAGATAATGCTTTTAGAGTATAAAGATTTAGTTGATTCACAGCTTCAGAAAATTATAAAAGATAATCCAGAATTACCTATATATGAACCAATAAAATATATAGTTAATTTAGGTGGTAAGCGGTTTCGTTCTTCATTGGCTTTAATGAGTGCAGATATATTTTGTGGTCATCCGTCTTTGGTTATTAATGAGGCGACTGCCATTGAGCTTTTTCATAATTTCACTCTCATTCACGATGATATTATGGATGAAGCTCCATTAAGAAGAGGACAGACAGCCGTACATAAAAAGTGGGATACCAATACTGCCATACTTTCTGGTGATTTACTTTATGCATTAGTCAATAAAATATTGGCATCATCTCCAGTTCAATCAAGTGAAATTCACTATCTGTTCCAAAAAACTGCATTAGAAGTTTGTGAAGGTCAATCTATGGATATGGCATTTGAAACTAAGCTAGAAGTTTCTCAATCTGACTATTTGGAAATGATAAAGTTGAAAACTGCGGTTTTGGTTGGTTGTGCTTTAAAAATTGGTGCAATGGTCGGAGGTGCTTCTAAAAAAAACGCTCAATTGCTTTATGACTTTGGAATAAATTTGGGAATTGCTTTTCAGATTCATGATGACATATTAGATGTTTTCCCAACCAAGGAAGTTTTTGGAAAACAAATTGGGGGAGATATTCTGGAAAAAAAGAAAACAATTCTATTAATTGATTTGTTAGAAAAGTCTTCAGATGATGAAAAGGTTAGTCTTTTCAAAATAATTGATTCCGAAGACATTTCAGATTCTTTAAAGGTGAATAAAATTAAAGAGATGTATAAAATTAATAATGTTTTAGAAACAGCTCAAAAGAAAAAAATCTTCTATTATAAAAAAGCGCTTTATAATATTCAAAAACTAGAAATTGATTTGTCAAGAAAGAATCAACTTAATGAATTTGCAAAGAATTTAATGAATCGAATGTATTAAGAATAAATTTGGTTTAATGCCTCTTCAAGGCTATCAAACTTAAAATTAAATCCTTTTTGCTTTATTTTTTTATTTGAAATTCTAACTCCTTTTAAAATAGTATCAGAAAGTTCTCCGTACAAAAATTTTAAAACAAAACTTGGCACATTCGGAAGTCTAATTTTTTTATTTAAAACATTAGCAATTTTTTCAGTGAGTTCAGAGTTGTTAATGTGCTCAGAAGCTGCTGCATTGTAAGTACCATTAATTTTATCATCAAAAATAGCATTGTAGAATAAGTTTACTGCATCTTCAATGTGGATCCATGGCATGTACTGTTTTCCAGTTCCTAGTGGAGACCCTAGTCCTTTTTTTATGATTCCACTTATTTTTGGAAGTGCACCATGACTTTTGTCTAATATAACTCCAAGTCTAAATTTCACAACCCTGCATGTTTCTCTAAATTCTTCAACAGAATTTTCCCATTGCTTGCAACAGTTCCCTAGAAAATCATTGTGAGAAGTATCCTCTTCTGAATAAATTTTTTCATTGGATTGAGCTCCATAGTATCCTGATCCGGATGCTGAAATGAAGCTTTCGATATTTATCCCATTTCTTTTTATTGATTCTAATAATAATCGGGTAGTTAGTACTCTACTTTTAATAATTGTTTTTTTTCTTTTGGTAGTCCAGGGTTTATCTGCAATACCTGCTCCTGCTAAGTGAACAATATGAGTTACTTCATTAAAACACCTAGTATCAATTTTACCTTTCCTCCAGTCCCATTCGTAATTTTTAATATTAAATTTTGAGCTTTTACTTCTTGTTAAATGAACGACTTCAATTTTATTATCCAATAATTTTTTGGTCAATGCTGAACCAACTAAACCAGAACCTCCTGTAATAAGAATTTTCATATGAAATGTTTGGTGTAAATTTAAAATTAGAATTAAAACCATATCATCTTGTCTTATATTTTTGTAACAAATGGTGGATATTATTTTAATAAAGTAAAATACAATTTAACAATTGAATAAGGATTTGACTTTATAAGTCTTTATCCTTTTTTTATCGGTTATATTTGGATGAATCAAAGCTCAAAATTAGATATTGAACAGTTCACATATTTAGTTTTTAACAGAGTTAAAAAGAAAGTGGTTTTCAAAACCAATTTCAAATAATTATTTTGCATCTTTGTTTATATGGCCCTGGACCGTTTCTCTTTTTTAAATAGTATTGACAGTGATTATGTCGATGAGTTGCATCAAATGTATTTGGTTGATAAGAGGTTAGTTGAAGAGAGTTGGAGACAGTTTTTTGATGGATATGAATTTGCTAAGGAAACCTACAGCGAAGAAGATGAAGTTCCAAGTAATTTCAAGAAAGAGTTTATGGTAATTAACTTGATCAATGAGTATCGATCAAGAGGACATTTATTCACTAAAACCAATCCAGTTAGAGATCGAAGAAAGTATTCTCCAACTTTAGATATTAAAAACTTTGGTTTGGATGAAGATGATTTGGTTACTGTATTCCAGGCTGGTGATCAAATTGGTTTGGGTCCATCTACACTGAATGAAATTGTAACTCATTTAGAAGAAACTTACTGTCAGTCAATTGGAATTGAGTTTCAATACATTAGACATCCAGAAAGAGTAGAATGGATAAGAAAAAACATAGAACTTAAAAATAGGCCCCAGTTTTCCAAGGTTCAAAAAAAATATATTCTAGATAAACTTAACCAAGCGACTGTATTTGAACAGTTTTTACAGAAAAAATTTGTTGGTCAAAAAAGATTCTCTATTGAGGGTGCGGAATCTCTCATACCGGCTCTTGATGCTTTAATCGAGAATGGTTCTTCTCTTGGTTTAAAGGAATTTGTTGTTGGAATGGCTCATAGGGGAAGGCTAAATGTATTGGCGAATATTTTTAATAAAACCTATGAAAGTATTTTTAGTGAGTTTGAAGGGAAGGAATATGACGATGAAGCTCTTTTTGATGGAGATGTAAAATATCATTTGGGAATTACATCAGAAATTGATACAGTTAGCGGAAACAGCGTCAAAATAACGCTTTCTCCCAATCCATCTCATCTAGAAGCTGTTGATCCAGTTGTGGAAGGAATTACAAGATCAAAAATTGATCATGAACTTGATGGAGATGAAAAAAAGATTCTTCCAATACTTATTCATGGTGATGCAGCAATTGCTGGGCAGGGAATTGTGTATGAAGTAATACAGATGGCACAATTGGATGGTTATAGAACGGGAGGAACTTTACATATTGTAATTAACAACCAAGTTGGTTTTACTACAAATTATTTGGATGCAAGATCAAGTACCTATTGTACTGATGTTGCTAAATCTACATTGTGCCCTGTTTTTCATGTTAATGGTGATGATATTGAAGCTGTAGTTCAAACTATTGATATTGCGTTAAGGTATCGTCAAGAGTTTTCAAGAGATGTTTTTGTCGATTTACTTTGTTATAGAAAATATGGTCACAATGAAGGAGATGAACCAAAATTTACTCAACCTAAGCTTTACAAATTAATTGCTAAGCATCCTAATCCTAGAGAAATATATCTTAAGAAACTTGTTGATGAGCAAGTGGTAAGTATTGAAGAAGGCAATGAGATGGAAAAAGAGTTTGATGATATGCTTCAAGAAAGATTAGATGAAGCTAAACAGATTGCAAAAGCTAAAATCACTAATTTTTTAGAAGATGTTTGGGAAGGGTTTAGAAAATCGAATGATGATGATTTTGATGATTCACCAGAAACTGGCGTGGAAGAAAAGAAATTAATTGAGCTTGCTCATCAACTTAATCATCTACCCGATGGAAAAAAATATTTTAGAAAAATCATCAAATTATTTGAAGACCGTATTAAAATGTTAAATGCCAATAAGTTGGATTGGGCAATGGGTGAATTAATGGCCTATGCATCATTATTAGTTGAAGGCTATTCTGTTAGAATTTCTGGTCAAGATGTTGAACGAGGAACATTCTCACACCGACATGCTGTTGTCAAAACTGAAGATGATGAGGAAGAGGTCATACCTTTATCTGCATTAAGTAAAGATCAAGGCACATTTCAAATATATAATTCCTTACTTTCTGAGTATGCAGTTTTAGGTTTTGATTATGGTTATGCTTTTAATACTCCAAAAGGTTTAACCATTTGGGAAGCGCAGTTTGGAGATTTTTTTAATGGTGCCCAAATTATTATTGATCAATTTTTAAGTGCAGCTGAGGATAAATGGGGAACACCTAACGGACTTGTAATGTTATTGCCTCATGGTTATGAAGGAATGGGTTCAGAGCATTCTTCAGCAAGAATTGAAAGATTTCTGCAACTTTGTGCCGAACACAATATCCAGATAGCTAACTGTACTACTCCAGCAAACTATTTTCATCTTCTAAGAAGACAAATTATTCGTCCATATAGAAAACCTTTAATTGTTTTTACACCAAAAAAATTACTCAGGTATCCCAGAGCTGTATCATCTGTCAAAGAAATGTCAAAGGGTTCTTTCCAAGAAGTGATAGATGATCAATCAGCAAATACTAGTAATATAAATACAGTGGTTTTCTGTTCTGGTAAATTTTATTACGATTTAATTGAAAAATACGAAACTATTGAAGCTGAAAATATTGCTATTATTCGATTAGAACAGATTTATCCATTTCCTAAAAAACAACTTCAAAATATTATCAATAAATATGGTAAAGATTGCCAATTTATTTGGGCTCAAGAAGAACCAGAAAATATGGGTCCTTGGTCTTTTATTTTAAGAAAATGGAAGTTCAGTCCAATTATCTGTTGTGCTAGAAATGAATCTGGAAGTCCAGCAAGTGGATCTCCTAAAGTTCATGAAATTAGGCATAACGCAATTATTAACAAAGTAATGTCTTACGCAAAACAATAATCATATCATGTCAATATTAGAAATGAAAGTACCCAGTCCAGGAGAATCAATCTCAGAAGTTGAAATCGCTGAATGGATGGTTGAGGATGGGGAATATGTTGAGAAAGATCAAACCATTGCAGAAGTAGATTCTGACAAAGCTACATTAGAGTTGCCTGCTGAACAATCAGGAACCATTACCTTAAAGGCAGAAGTTGGAGATGTTGTAGAAGTTGGTCAAGTGGTTTGTTTAATAGATACTTCTGCAGAAAAACCAGCAGTTGGAAATTCAGAGAAGCCTAAGGCAGCTCCTAAGCCAGAAACCCCAAATCCAGGTCCTGTTAGTACTGCTCCAAAACAGCAAAAAACATATGCTACAGGTCATCCTAGTGTTGCTGCTAAAAAATTAATGGACGAAAACAATGTTCAAGTAGAATATGTTGAAGGAACTGGCAAAGGCGGTAGAATCACTAAACAAGACATTTTACAACTTCTAGCTAGTCTTCCAGAAGAAGGTAATAGAAAAAGTGAGATTCGAAAGCTAAGTATGCTTAGAAGAAAAATTGCTTCCAGACTGGTTACTGTTAAGAATGAAACAGCCATGCTTACTACTTTTAATGAAGTGGACATGAAGCCAATCATGGATTTAAGAGCAAAGTATAAGGTTGAGTTTAAAGAAAAATACGGAGTGGGTTTAGGATTCATGTCATTTTTTACTCATGCATGTACAATTGCTCTCAAAGAGTTTCCAACTGTTAATTCAATGATTGATGGTGATCATATGATATCATATAATTTTAATGATATTGGAATTGCTGTAAGTACTCCAAAAGGATTAATGGTTCCAGTTTTGAGAAATGCAGAGGAAATGAATTTACTACAGATAGAATCTAAAATTAAAGAATTGGCGATTAAGGCTAGAGATGGTAAAATTTCAATTGAAGAAATTACAGGTGGAACATTTACTATTACCAACGGCGGTGTTTTTGGATCAATGTTAAGCACTCCAATTATTAACCCTCCACAATCTGCTATTTTGGGGATGCATAATATTGTTGAGCGACCAGTAGCAATTGATGGTAAGGTAGAGATTAGACCAATTATGTATTTAGCATTGTCTTATGATCATAGAATTATTGATGGAAAAGACAGTGTTGGGTTTTTAGTTAAAGTTAAAGAAGTTCTTGAAAATCCTGAAGAATTAGTTTTTGGTGGAAAAGATCCAGAAAAAGTTTTAATGAACTATTGATTTAAATCAATAGGAAATTAATATGTCGTCAATTTCCCAAGTAGCCCCATCTGAATTTGATCCTTGGTATCTAAATGCTACATAAGTATTTTCCCCCTTGTATTGTTGTAGGTTTATTGGGCCTGAATCTATCCAATTCCAATTTCCATTTGATAAATTAACTTGAATTGGATTCCATGTACCATTAACACTGGGGTTACTCAAACCATCATAATCATTTGAAACATATACTTCGAGTGCTGGTCCTGAATAATTTTGAGCACTAAAAAATGATAAACGGGGACTATTAATAGCACTTAAATCAACTGAAGGAGAAATCAGCCATGTATCACAACTTGTATTGGAGAAGTTAGAATAGTTAGAAATTTGACCATAATACTCCCCAAATTGTGCAAATTGATCATTGGCCACCCAATTGATATTTCCAATTACATTTTGTATAGTCCAACCTCCTGAAGAGATGTCATTATCTTCAAAATCTTTACATAAAAACGCAATCGGAGTATTTCTAGAATTATTGAATTGAAGTTCATTTAAATCTCTTATTTTAAATTTAATAATTCCCGCATAGTCCTCTCCAACAATACAAACGATTGATCCATTTCCAGTGTCTACTGTTTGATCAGCAAAATTAGCATAACCAGAGCTACTAACACTAATGAAATTACCATCTTCATCAATAAGTATTCTATCGGCGTTTTGTAAGTTAAAGCCATCTGCATACGTTTTACCTATTTCACATCCGGAGAATTCTACATCTTTAAAACAAATTAGTTTTCCCTGGTCAGCTTCCCAATTTAAATCTAGAATACTTATTGTATCAGGTGTGATAAATTTTTCGGTGGCTATTTTTTTTACACTTAGGTAAGGATCAACATCTTCTAGCTGGAAATAATCATAATCTTTAGTTAGTTTACTTCCTGTAATATTGATTTGAATACTATCTCCAATGTATAATCCGCTTCCTTCCTTGAACTTAACTAAAATTGCACCCGTAGGGTCTTGAATATAAGCCTCTTTATAAAAATTCCCATTTGTTTCTTCAGATGTTACATTTGCAAATAAAGTTAGATCAGCGCTTATTGTCATATTTTGTCCACCAAATAAAGATTTTAGGGAATCAATTGTAATGATTTCTCCTACTGAAAGATTTACTAAAATTGGCTCATCATATTTTTTGTTACATGAAACAATTCCAATTAAAATCAATAAAGTAATTAGTATTTTTTTAGTCTTTTTCATAATTAAAATATATAGCTTAACATGGCAAAATATGTTCTTCCGTACATGTATCCATATTTGTTTGGAAAACGTTGGATGTTTGATACATCGTATCTCAATTGTTCAAATCCTCCAGTTTTGAAAGAAGTGTTATCTAATACATTATTTATATTGATACTTAATCTTAAATATGTATTTGATTTGTAAAATTTCCAGCTTTTACCAATAAATAAGTTCACCGCATTGCCATTTTCAAGTTTGGTTTGATTAGTAATATCATCTATATAAGGATAATCACTACCTAAACCTGCTAATGCCTCTGAGGTTCTTCTGTCTGGATTTGGAGATAAATAGATATCAGCAAAATAATTGTAATTAATTCCTGCATACCAGTATTTTGGAGCGTTATATTTGAGCCCAAATGAAGCAGCTTGTTGTGGCATTCCTCCAATTTTAAAGTTCTGTAGATAAATTATTTTATCTTCTGCAATAAGTTCTTGAGAGTTGTCTCTCGTAATTGTAGCAACAGGCCTTGAGTTGTATAAATAATCACCAATTGTTAATGCACCAGTAAACTGTAGCGTTGAGGTAACATTACTTTCAAAACCAAATTCTAATCCCATGAATATTTGGTCTACATTAGTCATCATGTAATTCACGAAAGCTCTGTATTCATCGTGGTAAAAAGACCTAGCCCAAGTTTGGTTATTTATTTGGGTATAAAAACCGGTTAATCTTGCTTTTAAAAATGGTAATCTAATATTGTAATTAATATCTCCTGAAATAATTTCTATGGAATTCAAGTTATTGACTAACTGATCTCTTGTTCTAGGAGATACATATGCATTTCTTACATAGGGGGCTTCAGTTTTATACATCCCATTAAATGATATAAGATGCCTTCCCGTTAGTTTATATAATATGCCAATTTTAAATCCATAATTAGTGAAGTTTTGTTTTTCTGATTCACCAAAAGAAGTATTGGGAAATCTTCCATTTTGCATTTTACTATTCCGCCAAAAAGTGGTGTTGGAAAGGTTAATTCCGAAAAAACTTTCAAGTTTATTTTTGTTGTAATTATATTCTCCAAAAATTTCATTTTTATTAATATGGATATCATAATTGTAACCAAAAAGCTCACCTGGTTTAATAATGCCATTAATATTTTGAAGGTCATTCTGAGCTATATCAGGATCATCAAAATCTCGAAGAGCAAACTGATCAATATCTACCCAATAATCCCCACCAAGAAGGTCATTCATTATTTTAAAATTCTTACTTTTGTATCTACTTATACTTAACCCAAAATTAAGATGACTGGCATCATTAATAATTAGCTTTCCAAAGCTATTGAGCCCTATATGCCTTGGATCAAGACGATATTCTTCAATAATATATTTAGATCTGTTGGCAGTAAGCGAAGAATCGCTAAATCCTCCAATGTTATTTTGTGTGTATATATTATTATAATTAGCATTGTAAAGGTTATCCCAGTTGAGTTGAGTAACAGTTGGATCGTTTTGCTGCCAAGCATTTAAAAGTTGTTGATAATCATCAGGGTTAGCAATGGTTTGGTTGCCAGAAAGTGTCCCTTGATTATTTAAATAATAACTGGGCAAATATTTGTAATAGTCAGGTCTTGGATCCTTTGCATCAAACCAGTTAAGATTAGTATTCCCAGTTTTACCAGTAATTGCATAAAGGTTAGTTTGCAGATTTAATTTTTCAGAAATTTTCCAATAATGGCCTAAAGTAAAGTATGGTTTGTGGTTATCTCTGTTTCTCGCATTTCGTTTTTTCTTTGTTCCATCCCTTTGGGTTTGGTAACCCCAATAAGGATTGTAAAAATTATCTCCTGTTAGATCATAAGTTTCTTGGATAGCTATTCCTTGCCTACCTTGAACAGTAGGTGCTCCAAATCCCATTAAATTTAAGGTGTGATTATCATTTATTTTCTTTTCAATAGATAACAAATAACTTCCTGCGCTGTAATAACTTCCTGGAACATACCCTTCATCTGACCATCTTGAAGATCCACTTAAAACGATGCCCCAACCCTTATTATTAAGTCCTGAGTTATAAGTGTACATCG
>MDTB01052598.1_pt1 | contig 18209 bp, 23 predicted proteins | sample 811161 | NCBI WGS metagenome assembly MDTB01 (sample SAMN05326650, study PRJNA326480) | marine metagenome | isolation source: seawater | place: Mediterranean Sea | collected 2009
CTAACCGATAGACGATGGGACCACATTTTTGAATGTCTTATTAACAGAAATATCATCGATAATAAACTCTACATTTGATTGCCCTTTCCATTCATTTAAGGATAATTTTCCTGCGATATTAAATAATTTATTATTTTTATTAAGTAAATACGCTCCAATTTCACTATCTAATGAGTTGAATGCTATACATTTTATAGTTGAGCCATCTTTTCCTTTAAGAATCGATTTAATATGTTTTTCTTGGATAATTTTATGGTTAACAGATTTTAAGTCTTCAATTATAAACCTAGGCTCTGGGTTGCCGGAACCAAAAGGTGCAAGAGTGTCTACTTTATTGTAAAATTCTAAATTTATAGCAGATGGAGAAATTACACTATCAAGGTATAATTTTTTTGCTTCTTTAAAATCCTCATTGATTTTTTTAATTTTTGTATTTACGAATGATTTAAATTTTTCAATATTAGAAGTTTTTATTGAAAACCCTCCCGCCATTTTGTGTCCACCTCCTTTAATTAAAATCTTTTCTTGTGTTGCAGAAATAATAAGTGAGCCAATATCAATACCAGATACAGATCTCGCTGAAGCTTTACCGATTTCCCCTTCAACAGAAATAATAATTACCAGTTTGTTGAATTTATCTTTTAATTTTGACGCAACTATCCCTATAACCCCCTCATGCCAATTATCTCCAATAATTATAATTGAGGGATCTGATGAATAAATTTTTAATGAATTAAGTATTTTTGTATAAACCTCATTTTCTAAAATTTGTCTTTGCCTATTAAATATATCTAATTCAGACGCAAGCTTAAATGCATCCTTTGGATTAGAGGAAAGAAGTAGATTTGCTCCATGTGATGATTTGCCAACTCTTCCTCCAGCATTAATTCTTGGACCTAAGTAATAGCCAAGATGATAAACTTTGGGTGAAGTGCTTATGTCACAAAAATCTAATAATGTTTTCAATCCTAAATTTTTTTTTAATTTTAATATTTTTAAACCTTGTTTTACAATTGCTCTATTTAGTCCCACTAAAGGAACAACATCACAAATTGTACCTAAGGATACCAAATCTAAATAATTTATAAGATTTGGTTCATTTATATTTTTTTCAATAAACCAATTATTTGATCTTAGCTCTTTATTAAGAGATACTAAAAAAACAAAAGTTACACCGGCAGCACACAAATAATTTAAATTTGATTTATCGTCTATTCTGTTAGGATTTATAACTGAATAAGCATCAGGTAACTTAACTTCAGATTGATGATGGTCTAAAACAATAACGTCAATATTTTTTTGATTTGCATATTTTATAGCATCAAATGATAGAGTTCCACAGTCTACAGTGAAAATTAGTTGTACACCATTATCTATTAGCTTTTTAAAAGCGTTTATTGATGGACCATAACCCTCCTTTCTTCTATCAGGAATGTAAATTTCATAGGGTATTTTTAAGTAAGAAAAAAAATTACCAAGCAATGCTGTTGATGAGGCACCATCAACATCATAATCTCCAAAAATACCTATTTTTTCCTTATTAGCTATAGTTTTTAATGTTCTTAAAGATGCTTTTTTCATATCAGTCAAAATTTCAGGATTAGGTAAATAATTCTTGATAAGAGGGTTTAGAAAACTTTCAATATCAGCTCTATTAATATTTCTGATTGAAATTAATTTAGAGACTATTTCATCTAAAAAAAAATTATCTTTTATATAGGAGGTTTCCTCCTCATTATATTTTTTAAGTATCCATTTTTTTCCACTAACTGAAAGCATATTCACTTATTATAAATATTCGTTATAATTTTATTAGTTTTTTTTGCTTTATGTAGTGCGAATGTTGTTACTTCAAACTCATTCCCTAAATCTTTTACTCCCTTGGCTAAATCTCCATCTGTAACCCCAGTGGCACAAAACATTACGTCACCTTTTATCATATCTTTAATTTCATATTTTTTATTGAATTCAGTTATTCCAAGTTTTTTAGCTCGAATTTTTTCCTCAGAATTTAAAACTAATCGACCTTGGATTTGTCCTTGATAACATGATAGTGCTGCGGCTGCTAAAACACCCTCGGGACCGCCTCCAGTACTATAATAGATATCATTTTTTGGTGACTTTCCTATCACACTTAAAGCGCCAGCAATATCACCATCTGTTATAAAATTTATATTTGCATTCATTTTTTTTACAATATTAACTATATGATCGTGTCTTGGTCTTTTTAAAATACAAACGTTCAAGTCTGAAATTTTTTTATTTTTTGCATCTGCAAGTAGTTTTAAGTTCTTTTCAACACCGTAATCTAAATCCAATAAATTTGACGGTAAATTAGAACCAATTACTATTTTTTCCATATATGTATCTGGGGCACTTAATAGATCTCCCTTATTAGCTACTGCCAAAACTGAGAAAGCATTTGGTTGATTGTTTGCTGTGAACTTAGTACCTTCTAAAGGATCAACTGCTATATCAAATTTAGGACCATTTAGAGTTCCAAGCTTTTCACCTATATAAAGCATTGGCGCTTCATCCATTTCTCCTTCACCTATAACAACAGTGCCTTCCATATTAATCCTATTTAACTCTCTTCTCATTGGATCGACAGCACCCTTATCGGCAGCTATTTTGTCATTTTTTCCTATATATTTTGAGGCGCCTATCGCAGCTTTTTCCGTTGCTTTAACAAACAATTTTAAAAACTTTGGGTCAAGTGACATTAACTTTCATCAATTCTAATTAACACTGGTTTTTTAAGAATATATTTTTTTTTACTTATTAGTTTTATAATTTTATTAAGAAATTTATCTTTTGAATTGTGGGTAATAATTACAATAGATGATCTTTTGCTATTTTTACTTGGTGTTTGAATTAATCTCTTAATGGATACATTGTTTTTTGAAAAAATATTAGTAATATTCGATAAAACACCAGATCTATCAATTACTTCAAATCTTAAATATGCAGAGAAAAACCTTTCAGTAATATCAAAAAATTTTAAATTTTTCCTTTCTTTGTTTGATATTGAAAAAGGGAATTTAACATTGCCTCTTAAAATAGAAGAGATATCTGATACTAATGCAGATGTTGTGGCTGCAGGGCCAGCACCTTCTCCTTGGATAACACTTTGACCAACCGGTGAACCTTCTATTAATACAGCATTAAGAACACCATCAACACCTGCTACATATGAATTTTTTTTTATTAGTGAGGGATGGACTCTTTGATAAATCTTATTGTCTATTTGTTCTGCAACTCCTAGTAATTTAATTTTATATCCCAAAATATTAGCATTATCGATATCAATTTTATTTATCTCCTTTATCCCCTCAACATGAACATTATTATTCAAAAAGGAATTAAAACATAATGAAGACAAAATTTTTAATTTTGCTGAAACATCATCTCCATTTAAATCTGCTGAAGGATTGGACTCAGCGTATCCTAATCTTTTTGCTTTTTTTAATACTTCATCGAAATCTTTGTTCATTTTATCCATTGACGATAAAATATAATTAGAAGTTCCATTAAAAATTCCAAAAACCTTTTTGATCTTATTTGCTATTAGCCCTTCTTTAAGTGATCTTATTATAGGGACGCCCCCACATACAGATGCTTCAAATTCTAAATTTACTTTATTTTTTTCAGCTATTAATGATAGTTCATCTCCATATTTAGCAATCAATGCTTTATTAGCAGTAATAACGTGCTTATTGTTTCTTAATGCACTAAAGACTAGTTTTTTTGCAGGGCCCTCTGCGCCACCAATTAGCTCGATAATTAAATCTACATCCTTTTTTTTGGTTGCGTCTAAATAATTATTTAACCATTTTTTTTTATTAATTTTTAATCCTCTTTTTTTTCCTCTATTTCTTGCAGATATGTAAGAAATATTTGGAGTACAATTATTTTTTTTTGACAAAATATCTTTATTTTTAATCAGATATTTGAATAGATAACTGCCAATATTTCCTAAACCAACTATAGCAATATTTAACTTTTTCATAATTTATTGTCTTATTGTTATATCAGGAAAACTCTTTTTCTTACCCTCTTTAATCAAATATTTTGATATTTCTTCAATATCACATTTCTTAACAACTGCACAAACATCATCAACTATTTTTTTTTCTTTTTCTACCTTAATCTTTTCAGTCTGTTTTTTAACAACTTTATTTATTATTTTCTTTTTTGGTTTAATCTTATTTGGTTTTTCATTTTCTTTAATTCTAGATTTGATTTGTTTTACTTCATTTGTTGATAATATTCTCAATTTTTTATTTGTTGATTTTTTTTCATTGATACTTACTTTTTTTGTTTCACTTCTTTCCATATTCAATTCAACTAAGTCTATTTCGGCCTTTTTTTTGTTGCTCAATAGCTTTACTTCTATAGATAAATTCTCCTCAAAATATTGTTTTGCTTCTTTATTATTTATACATTCATGATCCCCGCAAATAAAAATTGTTTTTGGTTTATCTGCGCAAGAAATGGTAATAAGGAAAATTAAAATGTAAAAATACTTTATCATTTTAAACCAAGGTTTTCTGGAAAATTGTACATTAAATTCATATTTTGAACTGCTTGACCTGAGGCCCCTTTAACTAAATTATCAATAGCAGATAAAATTAAAACCTTATTTCTAACTTTTGTTTCACATATTGATATTTCGCAATTATTAGAATTTAATACATTTCCAGAGCCCAAATTCGAATTTAATTTTTTAATTTTAATAAATTTTGAATTTTTATAAAATTTTATTAAAGCAGATCTTAATTCATTAGCAGAGGCATTTTTTGTATATACGTATATAGATGACAAAATTCCTCTGAATGTAGGTATAAGATGAGGAGTAAATGTATAAATTATTTTATTTCTCGTATGTTTTAAAATTTCTTGATCTATCTCGCATACATGTCTATGGAAATTAATTCCATAAGCAAATGTAGAACTTAATAGATTTTTATGTTTGAATTTCTTTTTTATATTTTTTCCAGCCCCAGAAAATCCAGATTTTGAGTCGATTGTTATATATTGATTTTTAATTAATCTTTTTTTTAATAAAGGAATTAAAGGTATTTGAATAGAAGTAGGATAACATCCGGGATTTGCAATTATTCTGTACTTTTTTATATATTTGCTACTTAATTCAGTTACTGAATAAATGGAGTTATTTATTAAATCGGGTGCATTATGTTTAATTTTATAATTTTTATAATATGTATTTATATTAGATAATCTAAAGTCAGCAGATAAATCAATAAATCTTATATTTTTATATTTATAAAAAATTTTCTTTATAATTTTTTGAGCTTCTCCGTTTGGAAGAGAAAAAAAAATTAAGTCAATTTTACTCAAATTAATTTTTTTTATTGAAGAAATAATTGGTAATTTTTTTTTAATTCTCTTGTCAAAATAAGATATTTTTTTTCCAAGGGTTTTTGTGGCGCATAAATTTAATATTTCAACTTTTGAATGCTTGGATAATAAATGTACTAAGTCTAAACCTGTATATCCAGTTGCACCTATTATGGCTACTTTTATTTTTTTTTTTAATGACATAATGATTTATATCATTCTCCTTACTGAAATTAAAATTAAATGATTATCGTTTAGAAAATTGGAAACTTCTCCTAGCTTTTCTGTGACCGTATTTTTTTCTTTCAACAACCCTAGAATCTCTGGTGGTAAGTTTATCCTTTTTAAGATTTTTTTTTAAGCTTTCATCATGCTCTATTAACGCTTTTGATATTCCTAAAATTATAGCTCCAGCTTGTCCTGAAAGCCCCCCACCTCTTACAGAACATTTCACATCATAATTAGTGGCAACTTGGGATATTTCTAAAGGTCTATTAACAATGATTTGATGAACTGGTCTTTTAAAATAATCATTCATTTTTAAACCGTTAACATGAATATTTCCAGAACCTTTTTTAACCCAAACCTTAGCAATAGACTTTTTCCTTCTGCCAGTAGCATACTTGCTGTCTTTAAAATCTAATTTAACTTTTTTTAGTTTCGTAGTTGTTTGAGTATTTTCCATTATTTAACTATATTTCTTTTATTTAATTTTTCAAATACAATTGATTTTGGTTTTTGAATTTCATGTGGGTGATCTTTTCCATTATAAATTTTTAGCTTTGTTAGTTGTTTTTTTGCAAGTGGTCCACCAGGTAACATTCTTTTTACGGCTAATTTTAATATTTGTTCCGATTTATTTTTTTCTTTTAACAATAGAGGAGTTGTCTCTTTTATACCCCCAGGAAAACCAGTGTGTCTATAATATTTTTTATCTTTAAATTTCTTTCCTGAAAATCTTATTTTATCAATATTTGTTACAATTACAAAATCCCCATTGTCAATATGAGGATTGAATGAAGATTTATTTTTTCCTCTTAAAACTTTAGAAATATAAGCTGCAAGCCTACCTACTACTGCATTTTCGGCGTCTATTACATACCATTCTTTTTTAATATCTTTTTTTTTAACAAAAGGTGTCATATTGATGGCGATAGATACAAAGAATAACTATTAAAGTCAATTTAATTTATTTTAGAATTATATAAATTTAAAGCACTGAAAATAAGTAATACGCTTGATATTTGATGTGCTGATGCAAGAAGAATATTTAAATTTGATATTAAAGTAAATATTCCTAAGAGTATTTGAATTAAAAGTATAGTTGATAATATAATCATTGGTTTATACAAATTTTTTTCTCTTTTTTTTAAAATAAAAAAAGCTATTAGAAAAAAATAAATGACTATAAGGTAAGCCATATTTCTATGATAAAATTGAACTAAAGAGTGATCCTCGAAATTTATAAGATCTTTAAAAGATTTTATAAATATATCATCAGGAAAATAATTATATCCCATTAACGGCCAAGTTTGATGTAATCTACCAGCGTCTAATCCTGATACAAAAGCCCCAACAATAATTTGTAAAAAAAGTATTAAAATTAAGAAAAAATAAGGAAATTCATTTTTTGAAAAACTAAAGAATTTTTTGTTATGATCTCTTGTGATATTTAATAATTGCCAAAATAAAATTGAGATAATTATAAATGCTATGCTTAAATGCAAAGAAAGTCTATAATGGCTAACTGAAGTATTATTTACTAAACCACTTTTGACCATATACCAGCCAACTACTCCCTGAACTAAAATTAAAAAAAACACAATGTAACATGGATTTAAATTTTTTTTACTGATTGTTTTTGAAAAATGAAAATAAATTAGTGGAATTAAAAAAAATAAACCTATTAATCGACCTATAACGCGATGAGCATACTCCCAATAGAAAATAATTTTAAATTCATCTAATGTCATGTTAAAATTGATTTCTTGATATTGTGGAATTTGTTTATAAAGCTCAAAATAATTAATCCAGGTCGAATCTTTTATAGGAGGCAAAATACCTGCAAATAATTCCCACTCTGTTATAGAAAGACCTGAGTCTGTTAATCTTGTCAAACCGCCAACTATAATAATAGTAAAGACTAAAATAAGAGAAATAAATAGCCAACCTGCGAACAGATATTGATTTTTATTTTCGTATAAAATCATTTAATTTAATATATATATAAATATTAATAATTTAATGATTTAAATGTCGCTATGATAAATAAAAATATACTACGATTAAGAAAAGAATTAGATAAACTTGATAATAAATTTTTAGATCTTATAAAAAAAAGAACTTATCTTGTTAATAAAGTTTTACAAAACAAGAGGTATAAAAAAGATATTATTGACAAGAAAAGAGTTAAAAAAATCTTGTTGAATATAAATAAGAAATCTAAAATTAAAAAAATTGATCCAATTATTACAAATAGAATTTGGAAATCTATGATAAAAGCATATATTGACTTCGAGTTTCGCAATTTTAATAAAAAATAACTATTTGCTATGAGGTGGAAGTTTTTTTTCAATAAAAACTTCATGTTTTCGAGTGTTGGGATTGTATTTCTTAAGTTTAAGCTTATTTTTTGTTTTCTCACCTTTTGTAGGCTTTTTAGCATAATAGATAAATTTACTATCAGGATTTTTTTCAGGGACTAATCTAACTTTAATATGTGTTTTTTTTGCCATGTTTATTTCTTAGCTCTTTAATTCTTTTCAAAATTGACTTACTTTTTTCTTGTAAATTCTTTTTATAATAAACTTCTTTTAAACTAAAAGATTTATGATCGTCAAGCTTATTTGTCTTTTTTTTATTTAAAAGATTTTTAACTCCATCTATTGTCATTCCCTCATCTTTCAATAGGTATTTGATAAATTTTATTATTTGAACTTGTTCCTCTGAATAATATCTTCTTTTGTTAATAATTATAGGTTTTATTTGCTTAAATTCTTTTTCCCAATATCTTAAAATATAGTTAGAAGGTTTTTTTGTTTTTTGGTTTACAAGTTTAAGTATAATCGAGAGTTTTGAAATAGAGATAAGCTTAGACACTTTTATAAATTAACATTTTTTAACAATTTTTTTGAAACTTTAAAACTAATAGATTTCCTGGGTTTTATTTTAAAATTTTCGCCAGTTTTTGGATTTCGTCCAATTCTCTCACTTTTATAAATAATTTTAAAGCTGCCTATATTTTTTAAAGAAAGGTTATTCTTTTTTAAGTTTTGACTTAATACTTCAATTAAATCATCTAAAATTTTTTTTGAGAGCATTAAAGAAAATCCTATTTTTTCACTGATTTCTTTTGAAATATCAATCTTTTTTAAAGTATTATTGCTCATTTTTGAGATGCCTTAAATTATTTTTAATTTGGCTCATAAGGTCACCTTTTACAATTTTATAACATAAATCTATTGAATGAAAGAATCCTAATGCATCTGTACCGCCATGACTTTTTACTACTGGACCATTCAAACCAAGAAAAATTGCACCATTATATTTTCTAGGATCAAGTTTTTTATTAAATTTTTTCAATGAAAAATAAGAGAAAATTAAAGATATTTTTGTTATTAAATTTTCAGTTAATGATTTTTTTAAATTTTTTGTAATAAATTTTGCAGTTCCTTCAGCAGTCTTTAAAGCCACATTTCCAGTGAATCCATCAGTAACGATTACATTTGAATTACCATCCATGAGCTTATCACCTTCTATATAGCCTTTGTAAATAAAATTATTCTCATTGCTCAAATCATTTAAACTCTTATGAGCCTTTTTTAATAAATCAGTGCCCTTAATTTCCTCTGAACCAACATTTAATAAAGATACTAAAGGTTGATCATTTGGAAAAATTGATTTGTACAGTGCTGACCCAAGTTCGGCAAAATCAATAAGATTTTCATCGCTACAATCAATGTTAGCTCCTAAATCTAAAACCACATTCATACCTTTTTCGTTTGGCCAAAGTCCAGCCAATGCTGGTTTACTTACTTGATTAATCATTTTTAAAATCATTCTAGAAATAACTAAGAGAACTCCTGTATTGCCAGCTGATAAACTTATATCTGCTTCTCCTTCGGTTTGAGCTTTTATACAATTCCACATACTTGTGTTCTTAGAATTTTTAACTGCTGTTAGAGGTGTCTCATCATCTGAAACTGTAGAGTCGGTGTGAACTATTGATATTGAGTTTGAAGAAATTTTAAATTTATTTAAACTTTCATTTATTTTTAATTGATCTCCAAAGAGAGATATTTTGAAATCATTATTTTGTTTATATTTATTGAGGAAATATTTAACTCCCTCTATTGTTTTATTAGGTGAGTTTTCACCACCCATTGCATCAATTGCAATAGTAATTTTTTTTGTCATTTAAGTTATTAAATATCTAAAATTTTTTTTCCGTTATAGTAACCGGATTTTAAATCTATGTGATGAGAAAGTTTATACTCACCGCTTTTTTTATCTTCAATTATGTTTAAAGAAGAAAGCTTGTGATGAGATCTTCTCATTTTTTTCTTTGAAACAGACGTTTTTCTTTTAGGTACAGCCATAAATTATTTAAAGTTTATTGCCTCTCTTATCATATTATCAAGAGATAATTCAAAACAAAAATTATAAAATCTCTTAAAATACGTTTCAAAATGTCTGTATTTCTCACTTTTTATGTCGATTAATTCTCTAAAATACTTTTGAATTAGTTTTTCGTTAATCTCAAAGGTTTTTGAATTTGATATCTCTATTTTAAGTAATATATCATAAAGAATCTTATTAAGCTCTTTCATTTTTTTATTTACACTAACATCTCCAAATCCTAATTCTCGTAAATTACTTTCAATATTATGGAATAAAACATCGTAAGTTTTTTGGTCAAATTTTGACTCTTTTTTTTTAAAAATGATCATCATAATCGAAAAATGCATAAACATAAGGTAAATCCTTGTTTCGAAAGTATCAGGTAAAGAAATTTTTTTATAAAAAAAAATATTTCTAGATAAACTTAACAATGTGTTATACAGACTAGTATTATGATTATTAGTTTTAAACATTATAATTATTTATTTATTATTTTGTTTTCTATTATATTATTTAGTTGCCAATTAAAAGAACCTAGTAAAAATCATGGAATTTTATTCCTTAAAAATAGGTCTGATAAACTATTAATTAATAAAACTAATAAAAATGATGCAATAAGAATTATTGGTTATCCCCACTCAAAATCAATTACTAGTGAAGATCAATGGTTTTATTTCGAGCGAGTACTAACAAAAGGTGAATTTTTGAAATTAGGAAAAAACGTTTTAAAGGAAAATAATATTCTTATTCTTAAATTTGACAAATATGGGCTATTAAAAGAAAAGCGTTTTTTAAATAAAAATAACAACGAAGATATAAAATTTTCTGAAAAGATTACTCAAAATGAAATTACTCAAAAAAGCTTTGTTGAGAAATTTTTAAACAGCATTAAAAATAAAATGTATGGTAGTCAAAAATAATTAATGAGCTATAACAGCTAATAATAACAGAGCTACTATATTAGTTATTTTAATCATAGGGTTGACAGCTGGGCCAGCTGTATCTTTGTAAGGATCTCCTACAGTATCTCCCGTAACTGCTGACTTATGAGCCTCCGAACCCTTTCCGCCAAAATTTCCATCTTCAATGTATTTTTTAGCATTATCCCAAGCACCTCCTCCAGCTGTCATTGAAATAGCAACGAATAAGCCTGTTATGATAACACCTAATAACATAGCCCCTAAGGAAGATAATGCAGCTTCCATCCCACCTATTTGAAAAATTACAAAATAAAGTATTATTGGAGAAAGCACAGGTAGTAATGATGGAATAATCATTTCTTTAATTGCTGCTTTTGTTAACAAATCAACTAAACGTCCGTAGTCTGGTTTTCGTTTACCTTTCATAATTCCTGGAATTTTTTTAAATTGTCTTCTTACTTCAATTACAACAGCGCCACCAGCTCTTCCAACAGCTTGCATACCCATCGATCCGAATAAATAAGGTAACATACCCCCTATTAAAAGACCTGCAACAACAAACGGATTTGATAAATCAAAGGTAACATTTACTCCAGCAAGAGCGGACTCTTTTACATTAGAAAAATACTTTATATCTTCAGTGTAAGCTGCAAAAAGAACTAAAGCACCTAAGCCAGCAGATCCAATTGCATAACCCTTTGTAACAGCTTTTGTTGTGTTACCAACAGCATCTAAAGCGTCTGTTGTTTTTCTAACATTTTTCGGAAGTTTTGACATTTCAGCAATACCTCCAGCGTTATCTGTTACTGGTCCATAAGCATCTAACGCTACTACCATGCCTGTAAGAGCTAACATTGCAGTAACTGCTATAGCAATTCCATACAAACCAGCTAAACTGTTTGTGTATAAAATTCCTGCTACAATTATTAGAGCAGGTATAGCTGTTGCTTCCATAGAAATAGCTAAACCTTGGATAACATTTGTTCCATGACCTGTTGTGGAGGATTTTGCTACAGTTTTTACAGGCCTATAGTCCGTTCCTGTGTAATATTCCGTAACCCAAATCAATAATCCCGTTATAATAAATCCAACTAAGCCACAAATATATAAGTCCAAACCTGTAAAATTTGATCCTGCATTGTTGGAATAATCATTTGATAAACCAATTAACTTGTCAGTAACCGGATACATAATTATTAAAGATGTTACTGCGGTTACTATAAATCCTTTATAAAGAGCTCCCATAATATTTTTATTTTTTCCAAGTTTGACAAACCAAGTGCCAATTATTGAAGTTATGATACAAGCACCACCTATTGCTAAAGGATAAATCATTAGATTATAGTCTTGAGGTGAAAAAATTGATGCAAGAACCATAGTGGCAACAATAGTTACTGCGTAAGTTTCAAATAAATCAGCTGCCATTCCAGCACAATCTCCTACATTATCACCAACATTGTCTGCAATCACAGCAGGATTTCTCGGATCATCTTCAGGTATTCCAGCTTCTACTTTTCCAACTAAATCAGCACCAACATCTGCTCCTTTAGTAAATATTCCCCCGCCCAATCTTGCAAAAATAGAAATTAAAGAAGCTCCAAATCCAAGCGCTACTAGGGCATTTATAATCTCTCTATTATCGACATTAAGGTTAATTAAAATAATATAATAGATGGTGATTGCAAGTAATGCCAGCCCAGCAACAAGCAAACCAGTTATTGCACCAGATTTAAAGGCGATAGTAAGACCAGATTGCAAACTATGTCTTGCGGCTTCAGCTGTTCTCACATTAGCTTTAACAGATATTAACATTCCTACATAACCCGCTACTCCAGATAAGAAAGCACCAATAAAATATCCTAAACCAACTAAATAATTAAAAAAATAAGTTACAATTGCTAAAACTAAAACACCAACAATAGCTATAGTCTTATATTGTCTATTCAAGTAAGCTTTAGCACCAATTTGAATTGCAGAGGCGATCTCCTGCATCCTTGAATTTCCTGCACTAGAAGAAATGATCTGACCAGATAAAAGATAACTATAAGCTACAGCTAAAATTCCAGTAAATGAAATCAAATATAGAAGTTCTAAATAATTTGTCATTTTTTTTATGGGATAGATGCCAAATATAGATTAAAAACGCAAGCTAATTAATTTAATTTTAAACATTTTTATTGTTCTTTTCGTAAAGCTGTCGCTATTTTGTCTAAAATAGCGTTCAAATAACCAATTTGAACTTTTTCTAAAAAATATTCAGACGCTAGTAAATACTCGCTTATTATAACCTTTTTAGGATTGTTATGCTTAAATAAAAACTCAAACACTGCCGCAAAAAGTATTATTTTGAGCAGTTTGTCAGTTTTTTTTAAATCTATATCATTTGATAAATGGATATTAATAGTTTCCTCGATTAGATCAAATCTTTCTAAAGTACCTGAAACTACATCCTTGATAAATTTTTTATATTGGTTTTTTGGGTATTCAATTTCTGAAGCGGGGTTCATTAAAGAATTATAAATTTTTTGAATTATTTTAATTCTAGGCGATGGATTTTTAAATTTTTTTTGGACCATTATACAAAATAGACAAAACCGCTAAAGCAGCTTCTGATCCTTTATTTGGTTTTTTTGATTTTATCACGCCACATCTTTCAAATGCTTGTTTTTTGTTTAATGCTGTTATTATTCCATTACCAATAGGTTTTTTAAAATCTATTGACAATTTCATAATCGAGTCAAAAGTAGATCTACATATAAAATCGAAATGAGGTGTTTTACCTTTTATCACACAGCCAATTGCAATAAAAGCATCAAACATTTTAATATTTTTTTTTATGATTATAGGTATCTCAAATACTCCTGGAACTGAGACTATGAAGATTTTAATTTTTTTTTTTTTTAGAATTGATTTCGCTTTTGTAACAAGTTTATTTGTTATTTCATCATAATAATTAGCATTGACAATTAATATTTTTCTCATTTAATTATAATTTGCTTCGTAATTTTCAAACCAAAACCTTCTAGACCTATTATCTTTTTTTTAGCACGTGAAAGTAATATCATATTTTTTACATTTAAATCTTTTATTATTTGGGCACCAATCCCATAATATCTTAAAGTCATATCTGTTTCACTTTTCTTTTTTTTATTTATTTCGTTGTTTATTATTACTAGCACAAAATTTTTAAATTTAGATAAAATTCTTAGATTTTTCTTTATTTCTTTATTTTTTAATAAATTTAATCTATTAATTTTTTTTGATAATACTCTTACTGGTATAGATATGTTGCCTTTGAATAATCCACTAGAAAAAACAAAACTTTCATGATTATTGAGCATATTTTTATAAATACTTAAATAATGTTTCGATCTATTTTTTAAATTTATTTTTTTTGAATATATTTTGTAGATTAATTTTTCATTCTTTAACCTATAAGAAATAAGATCTGCGATAGAGGCTATCTTAATTTTATGTTTTTTTGAAAATTTTACCAAATCATCAAGTCTTGCCATCCTTCCATCCTCGTTCATTACTTCACAGATAACTGAACTAGGATTTAAATTTGCAAGTTTAGAAATATCTATCGATGCTTCCGTATGTCCTGCTCTCTCAAGAACCCCTCCATTCCTACTTACCAATGGGAAAACGTGGCCGGGCGATACAATATCAGTTTTTTTTGATTTAGGGTTTATTGCTACTTTTATTGTTTTAGCTCTATCAAACGCTGAGATACCAGTTGTTATACCTTTCTTTGCCTCGATAGAAACTGCGAAAGCAGTCTGTAATCGTGATTTATTAATTTGAGACATTAATGGTAGCTTTAATTTATCTATTTGTTGTTTAGTAAGTGCTAAACAAATAAGACCACGTCCATGTTTGGCCATAAAATTTATGACTTTAGAACTACATTTTGAACCTGGTGCTACTAAATCACCTTCGTTTTCTCTATTTTTATCATCTACTAAAATGAACATTTTACCCTTTTTGGCATCTGTAATAATTGATGAAATATTTGAGAATATTTTTTTCGACATGTTAATGAGTATATTTATATATATATTTTCCAAAAATATCTAATTCGACATTCACAAAGTCACTAATTTTAAGACTTTTCAAATTGGTTAATTGAAGAGTATGAGGAATAATATTTAATGTAAAAATTTTATTATTAACTTTTGAAATTGTTAAAGAAACTCCATTAACTGCTATAGAGGCTTTTTCTTCTAAATATTTTGAAAATTGTTTATCTTTAATTTCTAGTCTTATCAACCATGATTTATCAATAATATTAATTGATTTTACTATGGCAGTAGTGTCAACATGTCCTTGGATGAAATGACCAGAAATTTTTTGTCCATATACAATAGATTTTTCAAGATTAATAATTTGATCCAATTTTAATTTTTTAAAGCTAGACCTTGAAATAGTTTCACTGGATACATAAAAAAAAAATTACATCTTTTTTAATTTTTACTAAAGTTAAACAAATGCCATTACAACAAATCGAAGAACCCAAATCTTTAGTTTTAAATTTAAGTTTTGACTTAATTCCAATTAATTTACTATTTTTAAAACTTTTAATACTTTTAACTATTCCAGTTTTAAAAATTATTCCGTTGAACATTATTTTACTTTTATTTTAAATAAATTCTCATCTTTTAAATTTACTTTAACTTTTTTATTTAATTTAAGCTTTTTAATAAAATCAGCTTTTATATTGTTATATCCATTTTTTTTAAAAGTACATTAGCTCTAAATAAATAAAGACTATTGAGTAATTTTAATTCAAATAATCTTTTCAAAAAAACTAAACCTGATTCAATTAAAACTCTTCCATATCCCAATTGAAATATTTTTTTGAATAATTCTATGAAATCTTCTTTACTTTCTAAATTTTTAAATTGGATAATATTAATCTTCTTTTTTTTAAAAAAAAATAACTTTTTTTTATTTTTACTAGTTGTAAAAATATAAATTTTTCTTTTATTTGATAGATTAAATAATTTGAGCTTAGTTTTTAATCTTAAATTTCTATCAATAATCATTAAATCTGGCTTAAAATTATTTAGACCATTAATTCTACAATTCAATAAAGAATTATCTTTATTAATGGTTTTTGATGTAGAAATTAAACAATCATATTTTGACCTAAGTAGATGAGCAATTTTTCTTGATCTATAATTCGTAATCCACTTAGATTTTTTGTTAATTGTTAAAAAATCTTTTGATATTGCTAATTTTGCATCGACTAAAGGAAATTCTTTTTTTTTATTTAAAAAATAGCTTTTATAAAAATTTTTATTTTTAAAAGAAATTTTTTTTATTTTTTTAATCTTTCTTAATACTTTTTTAGCTTTTTTATTCGTTCTTTCGTCAGGATCGTCAAATGAATAGAAAACATTTTTAATTTTTTTTTGTTTAATTATATTTGTACAAGGAGGAGTATGCCCATAATGTGTACATGGTTCTAATGTGACATACATATTAGAGTCTTTGAAATCTAAATTTTTATTCAATGCATTATATTCAGCGTGCGGCCTGCCATTTATAGAGGTTACTGCAGAACTAATAACAGAATTATTTTTAACAATAACGCAACCAACTGACGGATTTTTGTAAGTTTTTCCTAAATTTTGATCAGCTAAATTAAAAGCTAGGTTTGAATAGAATTTATGATTTTTTTTCATCTATATTGCCCACAAATTCCTCAAAATCTTTCGCTTCCTTAAAATTCTTATAGACAGAGGCGAATCGAACATAGGCAACTTTATCTAGTGATGAAAGACCTTCCATTATAAACTTTCCAATTGTAGGTGTTGGTATTTCACTCTCACCAAGACCCTCAAGATTTCTAACAATTTTAGAGATAAATTTTTCAATAGTTTCAGAGTCTATAGGTCTTTTTCTAGTAGCAATTCTAATAGATTTTGAAATTTTGTCTCTGTCAAATGGTTCTCTTTTTCCGTTACCTTTTATAACTGTAAGCTCTTGGAACTGAACTCTTTCAAATGTTGTGAATCTTTCTTTTCTCTCGCAACCGCATAATCTTCTTCTTCGAATAGCTGTACCGTCTTCTGTGGGTCGTGAGTCTACAACTGAGGTATCTTTTTCTCTACAAAATGGGCAAAGCATAAATATATTATCTACTGTATATAGGAAAAGATGAACAAAGTTCAATTATTTCTTTTTGAACTTCTATTTCTACTTTTGAATTATTTTCTTTATTTTTGCTTAAACCATCTATTACTTTAAAAATCAAATCACCAACTAATTTAAACTCATCAACTCCAAAGCCGCGTGTCGTACATGCTGGTGTGCCCAATCGGATTCCAGACGTTATCATCGGACTTTCACTATCAAAAGGTATTCCATTTTTATTACAAGTTATATTAGCTCTACCCAAAGAAGCTTGCGTATCTTTGCCTGTGACACCAAAAGATCTTAAATCTATAAGCATTAAATGAGTGTCAGTGCCTCCAGAAAAAATTTTGAAACCCTTTTCTGTCAGTTTTTCTGAAAGAACTCTAGCGTTATTTATTACGTTCTTTGTATATTCTTTAAAATCATCTGATAGTGCCTCTTTAAAACAAACTGCTTTTGCGGCTATTACATGCATCAACGGTCCTCCTTGCAATCCAGGAAATATTGCACTGTTAAATTTTTTGATTAAGTCTTCTCTATTCGTTAAAATTATTCCACCTCGTGGTCCACGTAAAACTTTATGAGTTGTAGATGTTACAACGTCAGCATATTTAGTTGGATTTGGATAAGCTTTACCAGCAACTAAACCAGAAAAATGTGCCATATCTACAAGAAAATATGCACCTACTTTATCACAAATTTCTCTAAATTTTTTAAAATCGATTATTCTTGAATAGGCGCTTCCACCTGCAATTATAAGTTTAGGTTTATTTTCTAAAGCAAGTTTTTCAACATTTTCATAATCAATTAGACCAGTATCTTTATCGACTTCATAATGAAGTGCATTAAACCATTTTCCGGACTGAGCTGGTTTTGCTCCATGAGTTAAATGTCCACCAGAGTTTAAACTCATAGCTAATGTAGTGTCTCCAGGTTTAAGTAGAGCTAGATATACTGCACCGTTTGCTTGAGCACCTGAATGAGGTTGAACATTTGCAAAATTACAATCAAATAACTTTTTCGCTCTCTCAATTGCTAAATTTTCTGAAATATCAACATGCTCACATCCACCATAATATCTTTTACCTGGATAACCTTCAGCATACTTATTTGTTAAAACTGATCCTTGTGCTTCAAGAACAGCTTTTGAAACTATATTCTCAG
>MDTB01107165.1_pt1 | contig 18207 bp, 16 predicted proteins | sample 811161 | NCBI WGS metagenome assembly MDTB01 (sample SAMN05326650, study PRJNA326480) | marine metagenome | isolation source: seawater | place: Mediterranean Sea | collected 2009
GGGTCGCGCTCGACTGGATGGCAAGCCGGAATAAAGTGGTCACCGCCGCGCTTTCTTTTATCCAGCGCTTCGCCGAATACCGCGGCGGCGCGGATCGCCGCCGCCGCTTCGCCGATCCCCTGCAACGGGGCCACGCCGCTTTCAATTAGTGTGTGTTGAGTATCAGTATCAAGGTTTTCTGGCAGGCTGGAGCAAACTGCAGCCGGGATCGAGGCGCTGGCTGTTGCGCGCACGAATGCACGGGCGTCGGCCTGGTAGTAGGGCCGGTCCTCGCCAAGATCGAGTGGCGGGTAATCCTGCACCAGCAGTGCCGCGTGATAGCCCGGCGCTAGGGCAGCGGAAAAGACTTTCTCCAGGACCTCTTCATGACCCCACAACGGTGTGGTGTAGTCGAGCGGATTACCCACCGTCGCAATGTCCGGGAGCCACTGACGAAGAGTTCGGTCGGTGGCCTCATCGGGAGGGTCAAAAATTAGTCCTTCCTGTTCGGCACAGTCGGCCAGCATGGCGACGTCACCTCCGGAGCAGGTAAAGGCGGCGAGTCGGCGGCCCTGTGGCGCCCCGGCGGTGGTCAGCATCTGCAGTGTTTCGAGCAGCAGGCTTGGACTGGAAACTCGGGCCACACCGATTCGGTCGAACAGCGACTGGTAAAACGCATCCTGACCTGTAAGGGACCCGGTATGGGTGAGCGCGGTTTGCGCCGCGAGAGCCGATCGTCCTGCTTTAAGTGCCACGATGGGGATGCCTCGGTCGAGCGCTCGTCCTACGGCTTCGGCAAAGCGTGGAATATCTCTCAGCGTCTCAATGTAAAGACCAAAGCCGGTAACGGCAGGATCGTCGACAAGATAATCTAGATAGTCCTCAACGCCCAGAACAGACTGGTTGCCCGCCCCGATTACGTAGGAGAACTCCACCGACCGACGGTTGGTCAGCAGGTATCCTGAAAGCATGCCTGACTGGGAGATTACGGCCGGACCGCGGTCGACCGGTTTTCCACCATGACTGAAGGGCCAGAGGTGCGCGCCCGTGATGTAGTTAAGCAGGCCGAAGACGTTGGGTCCCGCGAGAGCCATATCACCGCAGGCGGTAATCAGCTCGCGTTCAAGGTCAGCGCCATCATCGCCCAGTTCACCAAATCCTGCGGAGTAGCAGACAATTCCGCCCGCACCTTTTTCTCTTAGTTCGGCAACGACTGCCGGAACTCCCTGCCGGGGAACGGCCAGGAAAACCGCATCCGGGGGTTCAGGCAGTGCCTCAACACTGGTATAGCTCGGTATCGTATCGAAACGTTTGGGTTGGGGATTCAGCCCCCAAATTTGACCGCGAAAATTGCCTGCCGCGCACTGCCCTGCAGCAAACACTGCCGACTCCCCACCAATAAAAACGACGTGGCGGGGCGCAAGCAGTCGCCGCAAATTGTCGCGCTGGGCTGCGTTCACGCGCCCAGAGGCCTCAACAGTGATCGACTGATGATGTGCCGCTGAATTTCCGAAGTACCTTCCCAGATGCGTTCGAGCCGTGCATCCCGCCACAGTCGTTCGATCGGAAGATCCTCCATCAGACCCATCCCGCCATGAATTTGTACGGCGTGATCAGCCAGCCGATGCAGCATTTCTGAGGCAAACAGTTTACACATTGCGGCATCGGTCGGTGTCATCTCCCCAGCATCGGCCTTGCGGGCTGCATGCATGACCAGAAGGTCTGCGGCCTGAAGTTCGGTCGCCATGTCGGCGAGTTTGAAGGAAGTCCCCTGGAACTTTCCAATCGGCTGGTCGAACTGTTTTCGGTTCGCAGCCCATTCCAGAGATAGCTCAAGGAGCCGCTCAGCCCGCCCACAGCAGCCGGCACCGACCCATACCCGGCCCATCTTGATCCATTTGTCGGCCAGCATCAATCCTTCGCCTTCGTCGCCCAGCATCTGGGCGTCACTGACACGGCAGTCATTAAAAGAGAGCACAAAGTTGAGATAGGCGCGCTGGCTGACGCATCGGGGTCCCCGCGTGATCTCAAACCCAGGATGTCCCTGGTCCACCAGAAAAGCGGTGACCCGTTTGCGCGGGCCGCGGGGCGTGTCGTCGGTTCCGGTAGCAGCAAAAACAATAGCGAAGTCAGGCTCGACATGACCGCTGACAAAATGTTTTGAACCGTTAATGATCCAGTCGCTGCCGTCGCGTTTGGCTCGGGTTGCCATGGACATGATGTCTGAGCCCGCACCGGGTTCGGTGATGGCAAAGCATTCGACTTTTTCACCCGTCACACAGGGGAAGAGATAGCGCGATTTTTGTTCATCGTTACATGCCATCAGCAATTCTGTCGGCCGCCAGGCAAATCCGTGCAACGCATGGGAGACTTTGCCAAATTCACGTTCCATAATGGCCAGGCTGGTGTAGTCCAAGCCGCCACCACCAACGGATTCCGGTAGGTTCGCTGCGTAAAAGCCCATCTCGAGGGCTTTGCGCTTGATCCTGTCACCCTGTTCGGCGCTGACCTCTCCGGCACGTTCCACTTCAAGTTCGAGCGGAAGCAATTCCTCGGAAACGAAGGACTGAACGGAGTCAGCCAACATCCGTTGTTCACTGCTTAATTCGATATCCATAACTCTCCCGGGAGCAGGGTCCCAATGCGGCCGCAAGGTAGGCAGGTCCTCGCGGTGCACGGCGTATAAAGAAGGTCTCAGATAATATTGCTTTGTGCGGGTTATTGCCATAATGTGCGCCGCGTAACTCACACCCTGTGGAAAACAGGAAACCGGGGCTGAAAGTGCAATGGAAGATCGAACAAACGAACTCAATATAAGTCGTCAGGGCGGTGTGCTGGAGATTCAATTGAACCGCCCGAAAGTCAATGCCATCGACTTTGATCTGAGCCGCAGGATTAATGAAGCTGTGGTCATGCTGCGGGATGATCCTGAACTCCGTGTGGGGTTGGTGACCGCTACCGGTGAAAAAATTTTTTCCGCGGGGTGGGACCTCAAGGCGCTCGATAGCGGTGAACAGCAACTTGACAACTGGTGGGAAGCGGATGTCGACCTGCCGGGTGGTTTTGCGGGGTTGACTGAGATGTGGCATCTCAACAAGCCGGTGATTGCTGCTGTCAACGGACATGCCATTGGTGGGGGTTTTGAATTGGTAATGTCCTGTGATCTCGTAATCGCCGCGGATCATGTTTTCTTCCAACTGCCTGAGATGCCGTTGGGTATCGTTCCGGACGCGGGGGCCATTCAGAGACTTCCCCGGCGGGTACCTTATAACGTCGCGCTGGAGATGCTATGGCTGGGCCGCAAGATGGGTGCTGAAGAAGCGATGCGCCACGGCTTGATCAATGCGGCGGTCCCGTCAGCCGACCTGATGACAACGGCACGACAGTGGGCTCAGCAGATTGCGGATTCTGCACCCCTTGCGGTGCAGACCATTAAGGAAGTACTGCGCGCGATTGAGGGGGATACGATTGAGAGCGCGTTCCAGACCATGCGGACCGGAGATCTGCCGAACTATCGGAAGATGCTGCGCTCCGAAGATGCCAAAGAGGGAGTACGGGCTTTTGTGGAAAAACGTAAGCCGGTTTTCAAAGGCGAATAGTGGCTTCGAAACGAGAGGAATAAAGAACGTATGACAGAGCAGAGAATAAGAAAGGTTGCGCTGGTGGGCGGGGGTGTCATCGGCGGCGGTTGGGCTACACGATGTCTTGCAAACGGTCTCGAGGTCGTTCTGGCTGACCCCAGAGCCGAGTCAAGGGATTACGTTGAGAAGATGGTGGCGGATGCCTGGCCAGTACTGGAAGATGCCGGTTTTGTGACCGGGGAAAAAGGTCAGTTGCATTTCGCTAGTGACATCGCCGAGGCTGTCAGTGATGCCGATTTTGTTCAGGAAAATGTACCTGAGCGCGAAGAGCTCAAGATTGCTGTTCACGAAGAGATCAGCCAGCATGCACGTGCTGATGTCGTGATTGCGTCCAGTTCCTCCGGTTTACTGCCAAGTCGCCTACAGTCCCGGTGCGCCCATCCGGAGCGCCTGATCATCGGTCACCCCTTTGCGCCGGTCTATCTTTTGCCGCTCGTGGAGATTGTTGGCAGTGAGCAGACCGCACCGGCCGCGGTTGCCAAGGCGGGGGAGTTTTACCGCTCGATCGGGATGCGGCCGCTGCATGTTCGGCGTGAGATTGAAGCCTATATCGCGGACCGCCTGCAGGAATCACTGTACCGTGAGGCCCTGCATCTCATCGATCAGGGTGTGGCGACGGTGGCTGAGATTGACGCAGCGGTCACCGGCGGCCCGGGACTGCGCTGGGCGTTCATGGGAACATTTCTCGCCTGGCATCTGGGCGGCGGTCCAGGGGGTATGCGACACACCATTGAACAGTTCGGTCCGGCGCTGGAACTTCCCTGGTCGCATATGAAGGCGCCGGAGTTGACCGATGAGCTAAAAAGACGCATCGTTCAGGGCTGCGAAGAGGAGTCTGGCGCACGGGTGTTTGATGACATGGAACGCCGGCGTGATCGCTGTCTCGCAGAAATTCAGAAGGTACTCAAGGAGCACTGGTATCCGGCGGAGGAAGATGGATGGCCGCGGATGGTTAATGCGGATAATGAAAAGTGAATGATTTGATCGTCGATTGATACGGGGTTAATTTCAGGAGGAACAGGGCCTATGACCATGAACACCAATGTAGTTGTGACCTGCGCGGTAACGGGGGCTGGAGACACAGTCGACAAGCACCCTGCCATCCCGGTCACACCGGAACAAATTGCCAACTCGGCTATTGAGGCGGCGGACGCGGGTGCAGCAATTGTGCATTTGCATGTCCGTGATCCCAAGACCGGCAAAGGCAGTCGGGACATCAATCTCTTCAAAGAGACCGTGGAGCTTGTCAGGAACAGTGGCAGAAATGTGCTGATCAATCTGACTGCCGGTATGGGTGGTGATCTGGTGGTCGATGACGACAATCCGCAAGTTCCGGGCGAGGGGACTGATCTCATCAGTGCCGAGGAACGTATGGCGCATGTTGAACTCCTGCGGCCGGATATTGCGACGCTCGATTGCGGCACGATCAACTTCGACAATGCCAATTACGTCTATATCCAGACACCTAACATGCTGCGCGCTATGGCTGCGCGTTACGCCGAAATAGGCGTCAAGCCCGAAATGGAGGTGTTTGATCTGGGTCATCTGCGTTTTGCCAACCAAATGGTCTCTGAGGGGCTCATCAAGGGTCCGGCGATGTACCAAGTGTGTCTGGGGATACCCTGGGGTGCCGGTGCAGACTCAGCGACGATGACGGCAATGGTGGGCCAACTGCCGCAGGACGTGTTCTGGTCAGGCTTTGGCATCAGCCGCACGCAGATGCCGATGGTGGCGCAGGCTATGCTACTCGGAGGCAATGTCCGTGTCGGCCTGGAAGACAACCTTTATCTGGAAAGAGGCGTGCCCGCGAGCAACGCGACACTGGTCGAAAAAGCGGTTCGTATCATCCGCGACCTCGGCGGACAGGTCTGTGATGCCGACCAGGCCCGTGAGAGACTGGGGCTGGCTTGAGCTGTTTTTTCGCCCTTAAAGGCAGGCGCGTCGGTGCGTATTATTACCACCCGGCGCAACTGCCGGGTTAACCCTCCGCGAACTCCGGCATGACCTCGTTGATGAATAGTTCGAGCGAACGCTTCTGCTCTTTCATGCCAAGGCCAAGACTTGCATAGTAGGTAAACTGATCGACACCGAGGTCATCATAAAGACGCAGTTTGCCCACTATCTCTTGCGGCGTTCCGAACATCAGATGTTCATGCAGCATTTTGGGATCATATTCATCCCGGTTTTCCAGGGTCGATAAATCAATCATCGCTGGAAAGCCATTGTCAACACCGCCGGCGTTTTTGAAAAGGTTTTCAAACTGCGCCAACTGGCGCCGTGCCGCTTCAACCGGCACCATCCAGTCTTCTTTTTTGTCGTAAACACAGGTGTGCCGCATGGCAGAGAATATCGGCCGGGATTGCCCTGGGTTTTCATCAAGGGCCGTCTGCAGGCGTTCCAGATAGGTCTCGACTTCACTCATCGGCCGGGTCAGCGGCCATGACATGATGTTGCACTGGTTCTTGACAGCATAGTCGTAGGTAATCGGCGCCCTGGCGGCCACCCAGATCGGTGGGTGTGGCTTTTGCAATGGTTTCGGCACAGAGGTTGCTTCCGGAAACCGCCAGTACTCACCTTCATGAGCGTAATCACCCTGCCACAGGGCTTTGATAGCAGGGAGCATCTCCTGCATGTATCGCCAGGCATCGGTCTGTTTGAGGCCGGCATGCATTCTGTCAAATTCACGCTGGTACGCGCCCGACCCAATACCGAACTCCAGTCGGCCGTTGCTGTAAAGATCCAGCAGGGCAGCTTCGCCGGCAACGTTGATGGGATGCCAGTAGGGCGCGACGACAACAGCGGTACCGAGACGGATGCGGTCGGTGTGAGCCGCCCACCAGGTGAGAATCTGGAAGGGGTTGGGTGCAATGGTCATCTCTAACGCATGGTGTTCTGCCGCCCAGACAATATGGAAACCCCCAGCATCAGCCATCTGGACCATCTCAAGCGTGTGGCGTTCAACCTCAGCCATATCGGTATCTGGCGAGATACGCTCCATATTGATCGCTAACTGAAATTTCATGACGTTCCTAAATGGTTCGAAGACCTTACGCGCGTCGAGTCTATCACTGGCTTAGTAAAAAGGAATTATCGATATCATCGCATGACAAAGGGGTCTGCGATCGGGTCTGCCGAGGTATTCAGCCACACGGTCTTGGGACGGGTGTAGTCATAAATTGCCTCCATGCCGGATTCTCTGCCGTGGCCGCTATCTTTAAATCCACCGAACGGCGCAATTGGCGATACCACCCGGTAGGTATTGACCCAGACAATCCCGGCCCGGATAGCTTTGCTGATCCTGAGCGCTCGACCAACATCCCGGGTAAAGATGCCGCTCGCGAGTCCAAAATTCGTATCGTTGGCAAGCGCGAGGGCTTCGGTTTCATCGCGAAACCCAAGGGCGCTGACGACGGGCCCGAAAAGTTCCTTTCGTACGATGCTGATGTCCTGGTGGGGGCAGTCCACGATGGTGGGCTCTATGTACCAGCCGGTTTCCAGACCCTTGGGGGTATTCCCACCGTAGCGGACACTGGCGCCGTTCGCGGTGGCATCAGCCAGGGTCGAACGGATATTGTTGAGTTGTGCCTCGGTCGCGAGCGGGCCCATCTGGCTGTTATCGTCCAGCGGATCGCCGATCCGGATCTGAGTCGCTTTTTCTGCTACCCGCGATAGCACCTCTTCACGGATCGATTCCTGCAAAAGCAGCCGGGAACCCGCCACGCAGCTTTGCCCGCTGGCACTGAAGATACTCAGGAGCACGCCGTTAACGGCACTTTCAAGATCCGCGTCTTCAAATACCATCACGGGCGACTTGCCGCCGAGTTCAAGAGATACCTGAGCGAAGTTGTGGGCACTGTTGCGAATGACGTGTCGGGCGGTTTCCGGTCCACCCGTGAAACTGATCCGGTCTACCAGTGGATGGCTGGTCAGCGCGCGTCCGCACGGCTCGCCGTGCCCGGTGACGACATTGAATACGCCAGGAGGAAAGCCGGCTTCTTCAAACACGCGAGCGAACTCGAGCATCGGCGCCGAAGCATGTTCAGAAGCCTTGAGTACGACCGTGTTGCCAGCAGCCAGCGCCGGGCCGATTTTTACGGCAACGAGAAACAACTGCGAATTCCAGGGCACTACGGCGGCAACCACGCCGAGCGGTTCGCGCAGCGTCATCGTCATCATGTCAGGCTTGTCGATCGGCAGGGTCTCCCCGCTTACCTTGTCGGCAAGTCCAGCATAGTATTGAAAGAAGTCAGAGATATAGTTGGCCTGCCAACGGGTTTCTTGAAACAGTTTTCCGGTATCAACTGTTTCACAACGGCCCAGCGGTTCGGAATGCTCTGCCAGAATCTCCGCAAGGCGGCGCAGCATCTTGCCTCGAGCTGTTGGCGTCAGCGTGGACCATGGCCCCTCACTGAAGGCGCGGTGTGCAGCTTCTACCGCTCGATTGACATCGGCCTCTGATGCCTCGGGCACTTCAGCCCAGGTTTCCCCCGTCGCGGGGTTGACGCTGGTAAAGGTTGTACCGTTTTCGGCATCCACCCATTCTCCGTTGATATACATCTGGTAACGCTTTAGTTCAGCCATTGGCTTGCCTCTTTCCTTTTTTGAATCTAGTAAGTCTGTACAGATTTCAGTTGATGCTAACTTTGTGGATGGTAGGCGACACACTCAATCTCTACCCGGATATCCACGAGAAAATCACTGACCAGTGCGGAGCGTGCTGGCGGACCTTCCGGAAAGTACTCCGCGTATACCGAATCGAAGCCGGGGAAGTCGTCCCTTGATTTCAGCCACACCATCGATTTGACAATATCCTGAAGGCTGCAGCCTGCTTCAATTAGCGTGTCGTGGATACTGTCGAGGCAAGCGCGGGTCTGTTCCTCGATATTGCCGTTTGTCATAACCTGACCATTCTGCATGGGCACCTGTCCCGTGAGGAAAACAAAATCTCCAGCCCTGACAGCGCGGGATAGAGACAGTTGCCGTCCGTTAATGACCAGTGGTTTACCGATAATGGTTTTCTTGGTATCAGGCATTGGATCAGGAGGGCTCGATGAGGAGTTAAAGTAACATAGTTATACCTTGTTCCAGCAGCTGTCATCCAGTTGAAATATGCCTATGAGAGAAAAATACGCCCGAAGTGGACTCAGTCCTGATGGGACCTGGTACGAGATCAGTGGCAGTGAATCTGCCGAGGTTCCCGTAGTGATGATCCATGGTGTGGGACTCGATCACACCATGTGGGAACCGCAAATGGCGGCGCTGGAAGCGTCATACTGTGTGGTGCGCTACGACATGCTGGGGCATGGTCGCTCTGAGTCTCGACCTGTCGACGATATCACGACGTTCGTCACGCAACTGGAAGAGTTGCTGGCGTACCTCAATGTTGATGAGCTGCATCTAGTGGGACTCTCCATGGGAGGTGTGATCAGCCAGGCGTTTGCTGGGGCATCACCATCCCGCCTGAGAACATTGGTGTTGATGAATACGGTGTACCGACGAACCGAGGAGGAACTCGCCGGGATGCGCCGTCGTCTTAAGCTGACCCGTGACGAGGGCCTCGCTCCGGTAGCCGCAGCGGCAGTCGATCGATGGTTTGACGATGCGTTCAGGCAACAGTTTCCAGAACGGGTCGAGACGATTCGCAGCAAGTTGCTGGCGAATGATGTCAAAGCCTATACCGCTGCCTACGCGGCGTTGGTCGAGGCAGACGCCATTGTGCGCGATGCTCTGAAGCACGTTCGCTGCCCGGCGCTCGTACTGACAGGGGAGAATGACCCAGGGTCAACACCTGCTATTGCAAAGCGGATGGTGGATGATCTCGATAATGCCGAACTCGCCATATTGCCGGGCCTGCATCACCTTGCATCGTGGGAAGCGCCGCAAACTGTGAATCCGCGAATCGTTGAGTTTCTTAAAGCCAACCATTAGGGTGTGAGAAACCCCTACTTCTCGGGTGGGCGCCGTCTGTCAGCACGTCATCCAGGTGCGCTACAGGGCATAATCACACTTCTTTTTATTTGGAGATTTCTATGGACCAGGAACGGTTTGACAAGGGTCTGGCGACACGCCGCGACGTGCTCGGCGCTGAGTATGTGGATAATGCATTGGCTAATGCCAGCGAATTCGCCCGTGATTTTCAGGAGTTGCTGACCGAATACTGCTGGGGCGCGGTCTGGGGTGACGAGACGCTGGACCGAAAGACACGCAGTATGCTCAATCTCACGATGATCGCAGCACTTAATCGAATGCATGAGTGGGAACTGCATTTTCGGGGTGCCCTCGTCAATGGCGTTACCCGTGATGAGCTTAAAGCTATCCTGAGCCAAATCGCAATCTACTGCGGTGTACCGGTGGCAGTGGAGTGCCATCGGATTGCAAAAAAAGTATTTGCGGAACTGGATGCCGAGTAACAACCCAATCGGGCCTGAATATCTGCCTGCCGGCAGGTGAAGTTTGATTTTTCGTAAACCGGATTTTGGAAAAAGCGGTACTGGAACATGAAAGGAAGTTTCGAAACGATCATTGTGGCTAAAGAGGGCGACCTCGCCTGGGTGACCCTGAACCGGCCCGATGTGGCGAATGCCTTTAATACCCGGATGGCAGAGGAGCTGCTAGAGGTGTTCAGTGAATTTGTCTCGGGCGCGCGCAAGGCGCGCTGTATTATCCTGACGGGTGCAGGTGAGCGTGCATTTTGTGCCGGCGGCGATCTCAAACAACGTCATGGTATGACGGATGAAGAGTGGTACCAACAGCATGTGGTTTTCGAAGATCTGGCACGAGCGCTGATGGATTGCCCGGTGCCGATTCTAGGCGCCATTAATGGTGCCGCTTTTGGCGGCGGCACAGAACTCACGCTGGCCTGTGATTTTGCCTATGCCGTAAATCACGCCCGTTTTGCCCTTACGGAAACAACACTCGGCATCATGCCCGGGATGGCGGGGACCCAGTATCTCCCCCGGGCGGTTGGTATCCGCAGAGCCAAGGAAATAATCTTAACCGGTAAACCTTTTAGCGCGGAGCAGGCACTTCAATGGGGACTGGTCAATCAACTCTGTGAGCCGGAGGCGCTTCTGGAGTTGGTAAAGACAACCGCCCAGCGGATTGCCGACAATGGCCCGGTGGCGGTTCGGGGCGCCCTGAGCGCGATCAATAACGCAGGATTTGCGTCGCTGAAAGAAGATTATGAGGTGGAGTTGGCGTCGTACAATGAGACTGTGCCTACCCAGGACCGGCGCGAAGGTATCGCTGCATTCAACGAGAAAAGAAAGGCGAAGTTCACGGGTCAATAGCCTTTGTAACTGAGGTGTGGTCTGAATCCGTGGAGACTTCAAGGAGTATTCATGCAAGATAAGAGCGTCACCGGAACACTTTGTGAGTTTGCCAACGCGGTAAGAATAGAAGAGTTACCGGGCGCGGTGGTCGAACGCGCCGCTTTACTGGTAACCGACAGCATCGGGATTGCCATCCGCGCAAGAAAAGAGGCTGAGTCCACACCGGCATTGCTCGCTGCGGTTTCCCGTATGGGGATGGATAACGGTACAGCGAGTGTTTTTGCTGACGACAAAGGTTATGCATTTCCCGCGGCAGCGTTGATTAACGGTTCGCTGATTCACAGTCTGGATTTTGACGATACCCATATTGCTGCTACGGTGCATCCGACGGCGCCGGTGTTGGCAGCGGCTCTTGCGGCGGGGCAAATGGCTGGTGCCGATGGGGCCAATGTGCTCGCCGGTGTGATTGCGGGATACGAGGTGATGTGCCGCCTTGGTAGGGCGCTCAAACCTGCAGATCATTATGACCGGGGGTTTCATCCCACGGCGACGACCGGAGCCTTCGGTGCCACGGTTGCCGCTGGCCGCGCGCTCGGGTTGTCCCCTGAGCAACTGACTATGGCAATGGGCATCTGCCTGAGTCAGTCAGCCGGATCAATGCAGTTTCTGGTCAACAGTGCCTGGACCAAACGTTTTCAGGTAGGTAATGCCGCCATGGTAGGGGTCATTGCAGCCTCGCTTGCCTCAGAAGGTTTTGTCGGTGCAGCCGATGCGGTCGACGGTGATGCGGGATTTCTGAAAAGTTATGCACCGGATCCCGACCCGACGCTCGCGGTTAAGGGTCTGGGCGACTATTGGGAAACGCTTGAGATCGGAGTGAAGCCTTATCCGTCGTGCAGGTTCAGTCATGCGGCGATCGATGGGATCGTCGATATTGTCGGTAAGGGTGTCAGTGAAGCCCAGATTGCTGAGATTGTGATTGGACTGCCGCGCAAAGGCATGGACCTCACGGCTTTACCGCAGGATTTTCGCCGCAAGCCCAAAGGGGTAGTTGGCGGACAGTTCTCGATGCATTTCACAGCGGCTGTTTCTGCGCAAACCGGCAACCTCACTTGGGACGATTACGCGCGGTACCTTGAGGATCCAACAACCCTGTCACTCGCTGAACGTATCGAGGTCAGCGAGGATGCGCAGATGGATGCGATCTATCCCGAGCGGATGGGGGGCAAAGTGACGATCCAGTTCCGCGATGGCACGAGCCAGAACCGTTGCGTAGAGATCCCCCGCGGTGAGCCTGAAAATTTTCCGACGCCGGATCTGCACCAGAGCAAGTTTCTTTCGCTCGCTGAACCTGTATTGGGTGACGCCGCTCTTGGACTACATGAGCAGCTCATCTCGTTCGCACAAGCCGATACCGTCGATACTCTGTTCGGGTAGTGCGGCGCCAAGGTGCGCCGGCGCATATCAGCCGAGCACCGACAGACTGCTGGCAGGATTGGGTTCGCGGTTACGGGAGAAGAATCCCAGATTGATTTCGTGGCCGGTGCGCGCGAGTTGGAACCGGATCGGATTTTGATCATGGTCCGCCCCTTGTTCGCAGGCGTTGATCAGCGCTACCATCATCTCGCCGACTGCTGGCGCGGTCTTGAACTGGTTTCCACTGGTGCCGATGGCAACGTAAAACCCGGATACATCTGTACAGTCATAGATCGGAATCCAGTCATCACTGACATCCCAAAGGTCGGCCACACCTGACAAGGTATTGGGGATTCCAAGGCTTGGAATCCGTTGGGCCAGGCGGTATACGGCTTCGACACTTTGCGGTGAAAGATTGCGGTCAAAATTGTCCGGATCTGCTCCCATTTCGACCTCACCGCGGGCGCCTAGGCTACCGGCGAGGACGTTGTCACCGGTATCTGCCCGGATGTAACCGCCAATATCGGTGTCGTACAGCATGATGAGTGATTGATCACTCGTTGCCGCGTCGGCACAGCGGATGTGCGCCACCTCATGCCGGACCACCCGAGTCTGGATGCGGTGGCGGCGGGCGGGTTCGACCAGAGTGTTGATGGCTCGCCCATGCGGTCCGGCCGCGTTGACAGCGATCCGACAATCGATTCTCTCTCCGCCCGAGAGCGTGACGGCGCTGACATGGTTTTCGGTCACGTCGATATCGGTAACAGCCTCGCCAAAACGAAAGTGTGCGCCATGCTGTTGTGCAGCACGCTGCAGGTTATGCGCTGCAAGTTGGGGGTCCGGGCAATAGCCGCCTTTGGGGAAGAACACGCTCTCGAGCGTGGCTTCTGAACGGCTGCCAAACTCAGGATCATCCGAGGTCACGGGCGGTCCGAAGCTGGCGAGATCCCAGTTAGGAAAGAGACTTTGCAGTTCGGAACCTGACCAGGATTCAAAAGGGATCCCCAATTGACGTGAGAATTCGAGCTGGCGCTCTAGAAAGCCGTTGTTCGCAGTCTTGAACGTCAGTACACCAGCAGGATGAAAAGGTGCGATGGGTTCGTCGGAGTCCAATTCAAGAAATCCGGCCCAGTCCTGCCAGCAGTGAAAACCTTCCCAGGCGAGCGCTGAGCCTTCCATCGTTGAGTATTGAGTTCGCACCATCGCAACAGAACTGCTCGTTGCTCCCTGTCCAGCACCGGCGAGCGGGTCGACCACAAGCACTTGCCAGCCCTGTTTGCTCAAGGAGAACGCGATAGAGGTTCCAATAATCCCCGCACCGATGACAATGGCATCAAATTGTTTTGTCATTGTTGATGAAAAAATCCTATCGCAGGCGAATCCACGGCAAGCAGGCCACAGGCCGAATGACCTGATTCTAAATTGAAGACAAAGCAGGAGATACCCTTGTACGTGAGGCCTTGAAATACCCCGGATAGACACCAAATTAGAGGCAGGCAAATACGGAAGACCATTCACCAGATGGTTTAACCGAAACTAGGAGAAAACTTTATGAACAATCTGCTAAGACCCGCCGAGAGGGCTCGCGGCCGGGATGTGTTCAGCGATTTTGATGATCTGATGGGCGGTTGGTTTGGCTCACCCGCCGTACTGCGACGCGAAGAAACGGCCAAAATGCCTGCGATTGATGTGAGCGAGAATGAAGGAGCTTATCTCGTCAAAGCGGAACTGCCTGGCGTGGCCCGTGAAAATCTCGATATCACCATTAACGATGGTGTGTTGGCCATTAACGCTGAGCGCAAAGAAGAGAAGAAGGACGAGAAAGACGGACGGGTGATTCGTCAGGAACGTTATTACGGCAAGTTCGTCCGTTCACTTCGTCTGGGATCCGATATTGATGAAAGCGGAATTGAGGCCCGGTATGAAGATGGTGTGCTCAACCTGTCGTTACCCAAGACAGCGGAAGTGAAACCTCGCAAGGTGGACGTCAAGATCGGCTGATCAAGACATCGGTATTCGGCCGGCGAGATGTCGGTAGTGAAAAGGGGTCACAAGTGTGACCCCTTTTTTATGCAGCCGGCTTAATTTCACGACGCGAGCGCTTCTCATTGATCTGTATTAACGGGGGAAATCGAAGCTGGGAAGTTATAATCTGCCCCCGGTAGTAACCTAAATGTGTAATTTGAAATGAGTCAAGCCCCAGATCCTGCCGCGATCGCGCCGGTACTGGCAGAAGCCCTGCCGTACATCCAGCACTTTCACGGACGCACGATCGTGATCAAATACGGCGGTAATGCCATGACCGACGAGGCGTTGAAGCGTAGTTTCGCCCGGGATGTGGTGCTGATGAAACTGGTGGGTATGAACCCGGTGGTGGTGCATGGCGGTGGCCCCCAGATCGGCCAGCTGCTCGAGCGTATCGGCAAAAAAAGTGAGTTTGTCGAAGGGCTTCGGGTTACCGACAGTGAGACCATTGATGTGGTCGAAATGGTGCTCGGCGGCCTGGTGAATAAAAATATTGTGGCCTTGATCAATGCCCACGGTGGCCGCGCCGTAGGATTGTCGGGCAAGGATGGCGAGCTGATTCGGGCACGCAAATTGGTGCTGCGAAAAAAGGGGGCGACGGACGATGAGGATATCGTGGAGTTGGGCTATGTCGGTGAGATCGAATCCATCAATCCTTCGGTGGTCAATACGCTGGATGAGGGGGACTTCATCCCGGTTATCGCACCGATCGGAGTTGGTGAGGACGGCAAGACCTACAACATCAACGCAGATACTGTTGCCGGCAAACTGGCGGTGACGCTGGGCGCTGAAAAACTGATTCTTCTGACCAATACGCCGGGTGTGCTCGATCAGCGGGATGAGCTATTGACCGGCCTTTCGGAGAGTCAGGTAGAGGGACTAATTGAAGAGGGAGTGATCTCTGGAGGAATGCTGCCTAAGGTGCGCTGCGCTTTGGATGCGGTATCCGGAGGCGTAAGGACGGCAACGATTTCAGATGGTCGGGTGCCTCACGCGACCTTACTTGAAACGCTCACCGATCAGGGGATCGGTACCCAGATAGGACGCACTCGCGAAGTCATCCGGCCGAGTTAGCGGGCATTGTCCGCGCCTATCGCGGATCGATGGGCAGCGTGGCGGCGAGATCAAAGACCGCTTCCATGTGGTGACAGGCACGCAGCAGTGCTGCTTCCCCACGTGGCGGGCCGACCACCTGAAGACCAACAGGTAAGCCCGTCCGGGTGAACCCGATAGGCAGGCTGAGCGCCGGACACGACGTCATCGTGATAGCAAAGGTTATGGCGATCCAGTCGATATAGGTCTGGGTCGGCTGACCATTGATGGTTTCAACATACCTTTGTGATTTGGGAAAGGGGGGAACCGAAACTGCGGGACAAAGCAGTAGATCGTATTCTCCAAAGAATTTCTCCATCTCGCGATACAGTCCGGAGCGAACACGTTCGGCGGCCAGCAGTTCGGAATTCGTGACCGCAAGACCTTTTTCGATATTCCAGATAATTTCCGGTGCAATCTGGTCACGATGCTTGGCAAGTATTGATTCCATCATCTGCGCGATCAGGACACCGCGCAGGGTCTGAAAAGATTCGATGGCTCCGGAAAAATCTGGAGACAAGTGGCTGACCGCGGCACCGATATCACGAAAGCGCTCAGCGGCCTCCCCACACAGACTCGCGATCTCATCTTCCATCGGAACCACCCCGAGGTCAGGACTGAAGGCTACCCGCTTTGGCAGTTCCGAACGCGAGAGCGCATCTACGAAAGATTCCCCGTGATGGGGAAATGAAAGAGGATCGACCGGATCAAAGCCGGCGCCACCGTCCAGCATCAAAGCGACATCCGCCACGCAACGCCCCATCGGGCCTTCAACCCACAGAGTGTCGAAAGCGGGCAGACGGGCATTCCTCGGGACACGTCCGGGACTCGGCCGCAGTCCCACCACGCCGTTAAAGCTTGCCGGTACCCGTAAACTGCCCCCAAGGTCATTTCCGGTGGCGAGAGCGACCATGCCGACGGCAAGGGCGGCGCCCGATCCTCCGGAGGAGCCGCCGGCACTCATGTCTTGGTTCCAGGGGTTGAGGGTATGCCCGAAAACCGGGTTAAAGGTATGTGCGCCCGCCCACTCAGGGACGTTCGATTTACCCACCGCGATAGCACCGCTGGCCTGTAGCCGTTTTACCGTTGCATCGGAATGGCTGGCAATATTTTGCGCAAAAAGAGGTGAGCCATAGGTGGTGGTTACCCCTGCGAGATCGTTGTAGTCCTTGACTGCAAGCGGCAATCCCCATAAAGCCCCTTTGTCTCCGGCCCGTGACGTTTGATCCGTCATCGCCCGCGCCTTGTCATGGGCCTGTTCAAGACAAAGAATGGGCAGAGCATTAACGGATGGATTGACCTCCTGGATGCGCGCAGCCGCAGCGTCGATAACGTCAACCGGCGATACCTCTCCAGAGTGCAGACGCTTGCTGAGTTCGGTCGCAGTGCAACGGATAAGCTCGCCACTGGGAGATGGTATGGAAGATCTCATGGACACAGTCAGTAAGCGGTAGTTTCTTATTTTGGGTAGGAATTCAGGGTGATCAATATCTGAGCATTCATGCCCGCCACAACGGATATTGTCATAAAAGAACCTGGGATTTAATCTTTCCTATACCTGTTATGGCCCTGGCCCATTCCCATCCGGTTAGAGCCGCACAGCGTCTATCTGATGTTGGACAACCTATCCGATACAGGCAATTTTGGCGGTCTTTGTGCCGCCGGCTCAACAAGTCGATAATTCAAGTCTGATTAGTTGCGTCGGTACGAACTCGCAATGCCCCAATCGTCATCTATGCCGGAACCTGAGGTCTTGCCATTACAGGTGAGCTCGCTGAGTTTTCAGGCGGCAGGAAAACCCCTCCTTGTTGATGTGAGTTTTTCTCTGCACGCCGGCAAGCCAACCTGTGTGGTGGGCCCTAACGGCGCCGGCAAGAGTCTGTTATTGCGGTTATGTCATGGCCTGCTGACGCCATCTGGGGGCTCCATCCGTTGGGCGGGCGGGACCTTTGATCAGCATCGTCGGGCGCAGGCGATGGTGTTTCAGCGGCCAGTGTTGCTGCGCCGCTCAGTATGGGCCAACGTGGAGCATGCACTCGCCTCGAGAAATATCTCCCGCGCCGAGCGGATCGATCGCGTGGATACAGTGCTTGAAAAAACCGGACTGACGGATCTCGCCGAGCGTAACGCCCGGGTGTTATCTGGTGGCGAGCAGCAGCGTCTTGCGCTCGCCCGGGCGTGGGCACTAAAGCCGCGGGTGTTGTTTCTGGATGAACCTACGGCGCATCTCGATCCCGCGGCCACGGCTTTGGTGGAAGAGATCATCAATGATATGGACAGCGAGGGCGTCAGAATTCTGATGGTCTCCCATGATCTTGGTCAGGTGCGCCGCATCGCCGATGACGTATTGTTTCTCCATAACGGCCGACTGGTTATGCATGCGCTTACCTCGGATTTTCTGGATGCGCCCGAATCTGAACTTGCGACTGCGTTTGTCGAGGGTCGCCTGCTCTGGTAGCGGGATCGACTAAGCGGAATGCGCCAGCCATTCGGCAACTGCATCGCTGAAGCCAGATTCGCTGTGGTCTGCGACAGATCGGAACTCCCGGACAAGCGGTTCGGGCGCATTGGCTACAACGCGGGCCACGCTTGCCCAACGCAGCATATCCACGTCATTGAAGTCGTTTCCAACAGCAAGCGCCGTGGCGGCATCCAACTCAAAGTGGTCACAGACCCACTGGGCGGCGTGTGATTTGCCGACAGTTTTGGGAAAAATTTCGTACCAGACCGAGCAATGGTCAAGCGGCGAAGTCGTTCTGACGATGTTGAGATTTGGCAGATAC
>MDTB01174712.1_pt1 | contig 18206 bp, 19 predicted proteins | sample 811161 | NCBI WGS metagenome assembly MDTB01 (sample SAMN05326650, study PRJNA326480) | marine metagenome | isolation source: seawater | place: Mediterranean Sea | collected 2009
GAGATGGACGACGTCAATCCAATGATTGAGATGGTCGATGTCGCCATCGTGATTGGTGCCAACGACGTGGTTAACCCTGCTGCAGGCAACGATGAAACTAGTCCCATTTACGGCATGCCCATTATCGAAGCCCACAAAGCCAAGACGACCTTCTGTCTCAAGCGCGGCAAAGGTGCTGGCTTCTCAGGGCTACAAAATCAACTCTTTACCGCTCCAAAAACCCGCATGATCTACGGTGATGCCAAAGCTACTGTCACTAGTATGGTCGCACAATTTAAGGAGAGTTAGTAGTAAGTTAACCCGATACGAAGCATGCTTACATCTAACAAAGCTTCTCTAGTTATCGACGGTTCTGGTAGTTCAGTATTCGCTGGTTTATTAGATGCAGATAGGCAGTGGTTGACTAAAATCGAGCGTGACGGTGCTCCTCTCGAAGAGCTTTTTCCTGTTATTCAATTGGCACTAGCTGAATCAGGTCTTTCGTTAAACGACATAGGTAGCTACATCTACTGCGAGGGTCCAGGCTCAATACTTGGCTTGCGTCTCTGCGCAATGGCAATCGAGACTTGGACACGACTTTACCCTGAAACAGCTCAATACTACAAATACAACAGCCTCCAACTCATGGCATACGCTCTGCTCCATGCCAAGCCAGATCTACAAGATGCCTTGATCGTAGCCGACTGGAAAAAAGGGGCCTGGAACGCCCTCTACTTAAGAGGTCGCCGTGTCGGTGCGACTGAGGTAATTGACGATGCCTCGCTCGACGACTGGGGAAACTTAATTTACCATCTGCCGCAACGAAAAGGCTGGCAAAGTCCTCCCAATAAGGTGCAAACGCTTCACTACGATCCTTCGATACTGGACACAATCCACGATGCCTCAGGTCTCATTCAAATGACCGACCGCATCGAGCTCTATAATTCGGGAATCAACACCTTTCAAAAATGGACGCCGACTCGACACCGAGCACAGGCTTAAATTCAACCCAAGGCAATCATTTCCAAGAAAGACACAACGGGAGCCCTACGCTGCTGGGCGGAGATTAACCTCGCCGCTTTTGAGCGTAATTTAAAGCGTATCCAAGCCGCCCTCCCAAAAGACATGCGCTACCTCGCAGTAGTTAAAGCAGACGCTTACGGGCACGGCATGCCGCAAATGGTGCGTCGACTTATGCAAAGCGGCGTAGACTGCTTTGCGGTGGCGAATGTCGCCGAGGCTGCCGACATTCGCCATATGGGCGCCGGCTGGCCGATACTCATTCTCAGCCCACTTCTCCCCGAGGAAGACAACTTTCTCATCGACCACAATTTGACCGCAACTGTTAGCACGCTTGAAGAATGCGAACGGCTCAATACACTAGGCATAAATCGTAATACAGGCATCAAAGTTCATCTAAAAATTGATACAGGTATGGGCCGACTCGGCATCTGGCATAGCCACGCACCTACCCTCATTGACCGCATAGGCAAAATGCCTGGCTTGCAACTAGAAGGTGTCTACACCCACTTTTCCAGTGCCGACAGCGATCCCAATTTCACACAGACCCAACGCGCCCGTTTCCTAGCAACACTCGATGCCGTCGTGGCTTTGCCCGACGGCCTGCTAATCCACGCTGATAATTCAGCTGGCATCGACAGCTTAAGTGCAGACAGCCCTTTTAACGCAGTGCGTATCGGCCTGCTCCAGTTTGGCGTTCGACCTTACCCTGAATCAGCGCTCGGCCGTGTGTCTGTAGAGCCCGTCTTTAGCTTTCACGCTCGAATCAGCCTCGTCAAAGATTTGCCTTCAGGTACGGACATCAGCTATAGTCGCACGCACCAGCTCACTCGAGACTCACGCATCGCAGTACTGACCGCTGGCTACGGCGACGGCGTGCCACTAGAACTTAGCAACTGTGGCTGTGTCCTCATTCACGGACAAGCTTGCCCAATTCTTGGTCGTGTCACCATGGATCAGACTATTGTCGATGTGACTGAATGTGCCGAAGCTCAAATCGGCGACTGCGTTGTACTAATTGGCAAGAGCCAAGATGAAGAAATAACAGCTGCGGACTTTAGCCAGCAGGCTCATACCATTCCCTGGGAAACGCTCTGTTCAGTAACCAAGCGGGTGACGCGGGTCTATGTCGGTTCACGTGAGCATTAAAAGATAAAAGACTTGTCCACTGAAAAGACGCTGCTCATAATCTCAATCCGTGCTCGCAAACGCCCGGATAATCTTCCTAGTTCTCTTTCTCACGCTCTCAATTTCCTTGAGCGGTGCTCTGCCTGAACTCAGCTCGATTGAACCTCTGGAATACGACGAGGCCTCTCAGCGTCTCGTCGCACGTGGCGATGCCCGACTAGACTTTGAAAACACACGCATACGAGCTGACCGGATCACCTATTACCAGGAATTTTCCCTCGCAGATGCGAACGGTGGCGTAGCGATATCTCACGACGGCGGTCGCTTGGTCGCAAAGCGCATGAGCTTTGATAGCCAAGAAAATATTTTCTCGGTCGATATCCTACGCACAGGCCAGTGGCCTTATTATATTAGCGGTGTAAGTGCAGGCGGCACAATTGAGAATACTAATATCCAAGGGGCCACCGTTTTCTATGATGAACCCAGTCCCTTTGGTCTAAGTGTCAGCTCTGGCGCAGTGCGCTACGTGAATGAAGACGATGGCGAATACCTGTCCGTAGATGGTGCAACCTTTCGCATTGGCCGCATACCGTTCTTCTACCTTCCAAGCTATCGCCACAATTTTAGTAGCGCGCCCTATTTACTCGACATCAATGCAGGCTCCAATAGGGACCTCGGTCATTACTTGCAGACGACCAGCCTTTTTCCCATCACCTCATGGCTACGTGCGGGCGCGAATCTTGATCACTACAGTAAGCGCGGCCTCCTAGCGGGGCCTACTGCGCAGTATGTCTACAATTCTTCGAGTCAAAGTATCGTGGGCGCACTCAGCACTGGAGCGATCAACGACAAAGGTAGCCAAGCCGAGCGTGATGTCGACACCCTCGGCCGCCAGATTAAATCCAGCCGAAATTTCATGCAATGGCGACACAAGCACCACATCGGCGAGCGATTCACTACTACCGCTTCGGGTAGCTACTGGTCAGACTCCGACATTATACGTGATTTTCGCGACGATATCTTTGACGAAAACCAACGTCCTGACAACTTTGCTGAGGCTACCTATATGGGCGAAAACTGGATCTTATCGGCCTTCGCACGTTTTCGTCCCAACAATTTTCAGCTTGTGCAGGAGCGCGCGCCCGAAGTCCGCTTTGACCTTCTTCCAATTCCGTTGTCAAACACGGGCGCCTACCACCGAGCCTCCGCCAGTTACTTACAACTAAACGAAGACTTTGATCGCATCGCACCTGACATAACTGTCGAAGGCGAATCGGATCGCTTCGATCTCACCTACCGGATCGAACGCCCTGTCCTATTAACCAACTGGCTGACACTCACCCCTCTCGCTGGCGCGCGTATGACTCAATACGAGAATCAACAGATCGACCCATTATTTCTGGGACAATTACCCGTAACTGTCGATGACAGCTTTAAACGCGAAATTTATGAGCTAGGTTTTGATTTAGAAGCGCGCGCTTATGCCACTTATCCAACCTTGAACAAAGCATGGCGCATCGACGGTCTTCGCCACCTCGTGCGTCCTGCCTTACGCTATCGTTACTTTTCTGATCCGGAAGATGTCAACGGGATCGCCGCAATCGACCGCCAGGTCTTCGACTTAAAACGCCCGCTACTCGATCTCAGTGATTTGCGTAACGTAGATCAAATAGCCCAGAGTCACCTTGTCCGCCTTGGCTTAGAAAACCTTTTCCAAACGCGTACTGAAGCTTACGGCTCGCGCACACTTGCCGAGCTAAATTTTTATCAAGATATAATTTTTCAGAAAAATCTCCGTTACGACGGAAACGAAGACGACGTCTTCAACGCAACCTGGGTTGAGCTCGTCTTAAATCCCGCGCCGTGGCTTAAGTTCGACCTCGCAAGCCGTTTTAAGACTGAAAGCATTACCCTTGAAGAGTTGCGCACACGCACCACCATCAAGAGCGGTGAAATCTGGGAATTGGGCCTATCCACCGACTTGCTTAATAAGCGCATAAATCAGTATCGACTCGACTACATCTACCTCATTAACGAGCGCTGCTCATTCGTCACTAATATGAACTTCGACGCAAATTCGAACAAGTTCACCATATTTCGACTAGGCCTGCAGACCCAGCTTGGCAGCACATGGGAGCTACTTTATGCCATTACTTTCCGCGAAGACGCTCGTCGCGAAAGTGATGTTTCATTCGACATTCAACTGCGCCTCGCCCAAGGCGAGTAATTTGCGCATATTAAAAATATGGAAGAAGCACTCATCCCCGACAACGACTTTGCCATCCGACTCCCTACTTTTGAGGGACCAATGGATCTCTTGCTCTATCTAATTCGCCGTAGCGAAATCGACATCTACGACATCCCCATTGAGCGCGTCACTGAGCAATACATCGAAATTCTAGGCTCCATGGAGACCCTAGATCTCGAACTAGCTGGTGAGTTCTTCGTCATGGCTTCAACCCTAATGTATATTAAGAGCCGCATGCTGCTGCCGAAAAAGGATCAAGGCAGCAACGAAGATGTGGAGGACGACGATATCGATCCCCGTTGGGAACTCGTCCAACAGCTACTCGAATACCGAAAGTTCAAAGAGGCTGCGGAAGACATCCGCAAGCTCATCCTCAGCAGTAATGATCTTATCTCGCGGGTTGGCCCAAGAGATGCCCTCGAAGCCGTTGAACGTCCCTTAAAGCCAGTCGACCGCGTCGACCTGTGGAATATTTTTAATTCAGTGCTACGTCGTCTCGCTGAACGAATCGACGAAGGTCAGATCAACGCTGAGCAAGTCACTGTGGCCGACCGCATGGAGCTCGTACTCCATCGCATCAAGCACAAGGATAACTTCCTCTTTTCCGATCTCTTCGAATCCAGCACGACGATTACTACAATTGTAGCTACCTTCCTTGCAGTACTCGAATTAACTCGCTTAGATAAAATTACCCTCAAGCAAGACCGCGCCTTTGCCGACATTCGCTGTATGCGCGTCGAAACCCACGATCCTACGGCACCACACTTTGATTAATTTAAAATGAACCGCCTCAAACAAAACGCTGCCAAACAGCCAAAAGAAATATCCGCTCAACTGATCGGCGTCGGCCTAGACCAAATAGACGGGCATAAGCGCATCACCAAAGCCGAGCAATTTGCCATTGTAGGCGGTTCTCAAGAGACACATGAACGTATGACAGAGACCGTCGTCAAAACATTTGAAACTCTCGAACGCAGGGGCAAGAGCCTAGATCAAGTCGACCCGCAGGAACTCAAAGACATCATCAAAGATAGCACCCCCGATTAAGCCTCACTTGACACCCTATAAAGCTTGTTTAGCCTATTAAATATTATGAATAATCCTCAAAATAAAAACGAATCAGAAACCCTTGGCTCAACTCCCAGTGTAGACTTATCTGCCAGTGATTCGCCTGCACCCGATTCTGAACGAGTTGAATCTGCTGAAGCTCCAGAACAAGAGATTTCATCCGAAAACAGCTCTTTCTCTGAAGAATCCGCTGAGAGTAAGCCAAACAATCCTCCGGTTGTTTTGGCTACACCAGTCGAACCAGCAGCCAAACCTACGCCAGCGCCTGTTAAGCTGTCGATGGCTCCAAAACCTGCCGTAACAGAACCCCCTAGTTCACCCGTGGCCGATTCATCAATCTCTATTGATGGAAATCGCAATCCAAATGTCGGCGCCCTCTTCATAGATGCGATCGCCGCAGCCGTCGCCATCGCTTTCACAGTCTTGTTTGCGCGAGACGTCATTCCATTCCTTTAATACTCAAGCTCAACCAATCAACCAAACTAAGGCACCATGTCCGACAAGATCACAGAACTCGATAGCTCTAACTTTGAATCTACAGTTACTAATGACTCAGTGCCCGTCATCGTCGATTTCTGGGCACCTTGGTGTGGGCCTTGCAAGGCAATCGCACCCATACTCGATGAGCTCAACATCGAGCTAGGTGACTCCGTCAAGATCTGCAAAGTCAACGTCGACAACAACAGTGAGATCGCTAGCAAATATGAGATCCGCGCCATTCCAACTATTCTCATCTTCAAAGATGGTGCCGTTGCGGACACAGTCGTTGGACTCACTTCGAAGGATGATTTGAAAGGAAAGCTTACTTAAACGGCTTATGCCGCATTTTAAGGGTATATGCCCTGACTCCTAAAATTGAAATATGTAGCACCTTGCCATTGGCATAAGCATGATTTAAAATCAAGAAGCCCCGCTTCCATTCGGATGCGGGGCTTCTTCTGTAATAAACAAACAGAAATTACTTATGCGCCGACTTGGAAACGAGCGAAACGCTTGACCTGCATGTTCTCGCCCATCTTAGCGATCATTGCAGTTAGGAGCTCTTGTATTGTTTGATCGGGGTTCTTAACGAAGGCTTGCTCTAAGAGGCAAGACTCGCTCAGGAACTTATTCAACTTACCCTCAACAATCTTTTCGATCGCTTGAGCAGGCTTACCTTCAGCTTGGCCTTCGGCTACCTTACGCTCGGCAGCGATGATAGCAGGATCGATGTCTTCGCGAGACACGCAGGCTGGGCTAGCGGCTGCGATGTGCATAGCGATGTCCTTAACGAATTGCTTAAAGTCATCCGTCTTGGCTACGAAATCACTCTCGCAGCTGACTTCAACCATCACACCGACCTTACCACCGAGATGGATGTAGGTGTCGATGAGACCATCGCTAGCGTCGCGACCAGCCTTTTTAGCCGCAGTGGCCATACCCTTCTTACGAAGGATTTCCACCGCTGCATCGAAATCACCTTCGGATTCAACCAAGGCATTTTTACAATCCATTAGTCCAGCGCCTGTACTTTCGCGTAGATCGCCTACCATTTTTGCATTAATTTGTACGCTCATATTATATAAGTTTAAAGTTTCAAATCGTGTATAAAATCTACTTCTTTTCCTCTGTCGCCTCTGAATCAGTAGGGGCAGCTTCGACAGCGGGTGCCTCGGGTGTAGCTGTTTCTTCAACGGCAGTAGCCTCCGCGACTGGAACCTCCGCAACGGGAGCTTCCACAACGGGAGCTTCCACAACGATAGGGTTTTCGACTGCAGGTGCAGCTTCGTCTTCACCGTAACCGGCGGGCAGAGTCACCTCGATGTCATCTTGTTGCTCAAAAATTTGTTCACGTTTGATAGGACCCGCGCTCTTTTGCACCCTTTTCGCTTCGCGCTGGGACAGACCACTTTGTGCCGCTTCGAGAATGGTTTCGACGATAATGCGGATCGACTTCACAGCGTCATCGTTACCTGGGATCGGGTAATCGAGAATCGTGGGGTCAGAGTTGGTGTCAACTAGGCCGATCACGGGAATGCCGAGTCGGTTGGCTTCAGCTACTGCGATTTCTTCGTTCTTAGTATCTACAACAAAGACAGCAGCTGGCAGATCGTTCACCTCAAGCATACCTTCGAAGTTACGATTCATACGACTCATTTGGCGGCGGATTGCGGCTTCTTCTTTACCAGGAAGCTTTTCGAGTTCGCCATCTTCATCCATTTTAAGGAACTTGCGATACTTTGAGAGCGAGCTTTTGATCGTCGCAAAGTTAGTTAGGCCTCCACCCATCCAGCGGTTCACGCAGAAAGGCATTTGGCAAGAAGTCGCGGCTTCACGCACGATTTCCTGGGCTTGTTTTTTGGTGCCAATAAAAAGTACGTCCTTTCCAGAAGAAACAACCTCTTCTATCTTGGCGTAGGCCTTTTCAAGGAGCATGTGAGTCTTCTCTAAGTCAATAATAGAGATTCCGTTGCGATTGTCGTAAACATAAGGTTTCGACTTTGGATTCCAGCGGCGTAGCTGGTGACCGAAGTGGACGCCAGCGTCGAGGAGATCTTTTGGTGTGGTATTCATACTGTGTTCAAAGCCCAGAGAACCATTCTGGGAGAAACAATGTTTCTTTTAGTTGTGTGTGGCGGTTGTTGGGGCGAGATACCCCATTCTTCTAACTATAGTGAGCAGAAAAGCGAAGATGGATACCAGTCGCTTACTTCAAAGCAAGCGCAAAGGCAAGAAAACACTAATTAAACGAACGACCACAACCGCAAGTGCTACTAGCATTCGGATTGCGAATATCGAAGCCTTTTCCATTGAGACCATCATCGAAATGCACCTCACTATCTTTCAGATACTCGAGGCTTGTGGCATCCATCAAAAAGGAGACCCCATTACTCTCCAACAAGAGATCGTCCTCTTTCTTATTGTCGAAGGACATGCCATACTCAAAACCCGAGCAACCACCCGCCTCGACAAAAATACGGAGCGACTGCCCCGCCTCAGCCTTCTCGGATTCAAGCCTACGAATCTGCGTAACTGCACTGTCGCTTAAAGTAATCATTGGATAATGCAAAGACACTGATAGGGCCCTGTCAACACGAGTGATGAGAGAACATATCTATAGGTATGCGCAATGAGTAAAACAGCAGTGATGTGACAATCCTATGTTGCTACTAAGTCATACAGCATTTTTCGTGCTAGTTTATCAAATATTCTTGCGAAAATGACATTAAAGACATTTATATAAAAATATTGAGCCAAATAAAGCACATCTTCAACGAACTGGATTACGAACTCGTGCGAGTCATCGCAAAGGAAGGCATGGGCATCGTTTATGAGGGCGAACAAAAGGGCGCGGACGTTTTCGTTAAACGTGTCACAGTGAAACTAACACCTGAGGATGACTCCAATATCGACGAGTTTCGGGGCAATTTCATGGGCGGAGCACGCTTGGTCGCTGATTTGATCCATAAGAGTAGAAAGGACCGAGTCGGACTTGTTCATAGTATACGACTCGAAGCATGAGCTCACAAGGTTTCCAACAAACACAAAAACAAACGCAGTCGCTAGTCTTAGCACCACAATTGCGCAATTCGCTAAAGATTCTGCAGGCGCCCGCAGTTGAACTGCGCACATCGATCCTAGAAGAGCTACATGCAAACCCACTCCTCGAAGAACTGCCGATTGAAAGTATTAGCGTTGAGGAGCATAGCGATTCACTCAACGAGAACGAGCGCGAGGCGAATGAAGAACTCGACTTTAATTCCGAAGATTACAGCGTCCTCGATAAGATAAATGAGGACATGCGCGAATATTACGCGCAAGAGAACACAGGTCAGTCCCACAGCGCCGAGGACGACGAACGGCGCAACTATTTCATGGACTCGCTGACCGAGGGGATTTCATTACAACAACATCTCATCGGCCAAGCCGAACTTACCGATTGTAGCGATAAGGAACGTAAAGCCTTACTCTATTTGATCGGCAGCTTGGATGATAATGGCTACTTAACGGAATCACTCTCAAATATTGCCCTAACTACGCACATCCCATACGGCACTGTATTAAGCGCAGGAGAGACACTCAAGTCCTTTGATCCAGCAGGTATCGGCACTGAGGACATGAAGGACTGTCTTGCTACACAACTAGAAATACGTGGTCGTGGCGATACGCTTGCTGCAAAAATCCTCCGCGAGCATTTCGATCTGCTCGTTCGACGCCGGGTCTTGGAGCTAAAGCGCAAAACCAGAGCTAGCCCCGAAGACATCCAGGATGCTATCCAGGAGATTTCTACCCTCGAACCTGCTCCCGGTAAACGCTTCAGCCCAGACAGTAATAGCGTAATCGAACCAGACGTCACCGTCTACCAAGACGAATACGACGATTGGCATGTCATGTTAAACACCGACTACATCCCCCGCCTGCGTATCAGTAATACCTATAAAGAGATGTTAGCAAAAGGTACGCTCAGTAAACAAGAAAAGGATTTCATAATAGAGCGCATGCGTTCGGGCAAGTTCCTCATAAATTCAATCGAACAGCGGCAAAATACAATAGAGCGTATTACCAGAGAAATTTTAAAGTTTCAGAACGATTTTTTTGAAGTAGGTATCGCAAAATTACGCCCACTGACGATGAATACAATCGCTGAGACAGTTGGCGTGCATGAGACTACTGTGAGTCGTGCCATCGCTAATAAATACATACGAACTCCACATGGCGTGTTTGCATTTAAATATTTCTTCACACCAGGCTACAAGACAGGTAACGGGGAATCTGTCTCGAACAAAACAATCAAAGATATGATCAGCCAAATCATTGATGAAGAAAGACAGGCAAAACCATTTAGCGATCAAAGCATCGTCGACCAGCTCATAGCAAAAGACATTAAGATCGCTCGTCGCACTGTGGCCAAGTATCGTGAAGAGCTAGGTATTTTACCGACAAATCTTCGGAGGCGATACGACTAACAACCATAGAGCATTTACTTGTGAATAACTCTCCGCTACTAGAACCTGTAGAGGCTGATACTGACATGTTCTCTAAGTAGACTTATATTTTTGCGTAGACTAGGCATCCAGCAAAGCCCTCCCTACCGAATCGCATAGGAGACGGCCTTTGTGAGTTAACTTATAGTGAGTATCTTTCGACTCTAATAGCCCTTCTTGTTCAAACACCTTTAATTTCGCTTCCAAATCCATGCGTCTGGTGGCTTGGGCAAATCGTATACTTAGCGACTGTAAATCGACCCCGCAGTTCATGCGCAATCCGAAGATCACCGCATCAGCGAGCAGCAGGTCATCATTCACGGGAACACGCTCTGTTTTCGGTGTTACTGCAGACTCCATGCCGAGGCACCATTCTTCAAGATTTGCGGGCCGTTGATACCGCTCTCCATTATACTGACTGGCAGCCGAGGGACCGCACCCAATCCACTCGTGCATTTGCCACGTATTCATGTTGTGACGACACTCAGCATCTGACTTTGCAAAATTAGAAATCTCGTATTGCGTATAACCTAACTCGGCGAGCAACTCCCAACCGCGCTCATAGAAACCTAGCTCTTTTTCTTCATCGATAAATACCTTGCCCTGCGAGAGCTTGACGTAGAGTGCCGTATCCTCCTCGAAACTTAGGCAATACGTGGAAAGATGCGAAGGCCCAAGACGAGCAGCTTCACGGATGTCGGCCTCCCATTGCGCAATACTCTGTCCGGGTATGGCAAACATCAGGTCAAGATTGGTCTGCGGGAAGCCTGCAGCTTCCACTCGCTCCCAGGCGGTGTAGACTTGTTTTGGACAATGTAATCGTCCAAGCGATTCCAATAGATTTGAATCGAAACTCTGCACGCCCATTGAGATGCGCGTCACCCCAAGTTCACGGAGGACTTCTAGCTTGTCGCTCTTGACGGTTGAAGGTGCCATTTCGATCGTCCACTCGACAGGTGACTTCGATAGATTTTTTAAGAGCGAACGTCCGAGTCTTTCCAAATCTTTGGCACAAAGTAATCCAGGGGTTCCACCGCCCCAAAAGATAGTATCGACTACCCGATTTCGAGGCAACTGGGCAAATTCCAGATCCATTGCTAATAGATAGCGATCTAAGTCACCACGACGTGGCTTCTCTTGGTAAAAAGCGCAAAAGTCACAGGTCGATGCGCAGAATGGCACGTGGCAATAAAGACCAATGGGTTGGGATGAATCCTGGAATTTCATTAAACTTTAATAAAGAGAGTGAATGGATAAACGACGACCATTAACAATTAACTCAAAAAAGTTGGGACTACCAATTCTAGGCTGATCAACCAGCTACAATTTTGGCGAAGAATTTATTTTCCAATGGCGATGTTTTGGATGATCTCTTCAAAAGCCGAGATCGCATTTTCCATCAGCGGTAAGCTGAAGCCCTCATCAGGTGCGTGGAGATTATCGACAGGCGTAAAAAGCCCGATCATGAGTGCGTCGAGGCCAGCACGCTTTTTGAAATCGGCAATCACAGGGATGCTACCCCCTTCGCGAAGATAGATCGGGGGTTTACCAAATTTTGCACCAATCGCAGCATCTGCGGCCTTGAAGGCCCGAGCGAACGAAGCAGGTTGATCATATGGCGCGTTCGGACGATCAGGTGGTACAACGAGATAGGCCTCCGCAATGCCCCCTTCGCGCACAGTGAGAGTGACTCCATCGGGGCAACGCTCTTTAATCGCAGCGACGACCTGTGCTTGGATTTTAACAGGATCTTGATTAGCAACGAGGCGGCAGGTGATCTTGGCAAAAGCCTCACTAGGGATGACGGTCTTAGATCCCTGACCCTGGTAGCCACCGCCGATACCATTGAACTCTAAAGTGGGTCCAAACCGAACAGCTTCGAGTGGACTGAGCCCGTTAGCGGGATAAAATGCGGGCACGTCGAGCAACTCACGGTAGCTATCAACCGTCTCCGGATAACGCTTCAACTCCACGCGTTCCCAGGCAAAAACCGGCACGACATCATCGTAGAATCCAGGTACGTTGACGCTACCATCAGGATTATGTAAAGAGGCGCAGACCTCCATTAAAGCTTGATTTGGATTATAAATTGCGCCCCCATGAATACCTGAATGTAAGTCACTTTTGGAACCCCTTAGCTTAATCTCGAGGTCAACCAATCCACGTAATGCCGTGGTGATCACGATCTGCTCGCTGTTTGGACTACCCGTATCAGAGACGAGCATAAAATCAGCCTTTGAAAGTCGCTCAGCATGTTGATCGAAAAACTTTGGCATACTAGGACTACCAATTTCCTCTTCCCCCTCTATCACGTAGGTAATGTTGAGCGGCAGGTCGGGATTCGCTGTCAAAACTCGGGAGAGCGCTGCCATGTGCACGATCGTCGGCCCCTTGTTGTCAGCGGCACCTCGTCCATAAAGTCGACCATCGCGCTCAGTCGGATCGAATGGATCGTCCGTCCATAGGTTAAACGGATCAGCAGGCTGAACGTCGTAGTGGGCATAGATAACAATATGGGGCCAAGCAGGGTCACCAATTCGATCAGCCAGCAGAATTGGATGCAGCTCCGTCTCGACGACTTCGACGATAAATCCTAATTGCTCTAATAAGCCAGTGGCGAACCTACGCGCACCTAGCATACCTTCAGCATAGGCAGGATCCGTCGATACAGAGGGGAAACGTATATACTCTTTGAGGACTTCAATAGGTTTTTTCATCAATTAAAACGAGCGATTTGTAAGGTGGATTTTTTTGTGGCGGGCACGTTGTCAAGCCTAGGCCTAATGAAGGGCACTGTTAGCGTAAATTACTTTATCATTTTTGATCCTCTTGTGCTAGCAAAGCAACTGTCTTCATTAATTTCTAGCAGCTAAACAGCTAGAGCTTATTACTTGCTTAGCACAATCTTGATGCTTAACAAACCAATCATGGAAAATGATCCACTTACCAGTGCAGAGAAAAAAGAGCTCCGCGGCATAAGCCAGCGGCTCAAGCCACACCTTCATATTGGCAAACAAGGCCTCAGTGTGACCGTATTTAAAGAGATCGACAGAGCGCTCCTTAAGAACGGTTTGATCAAAATTCGCTTTGAAGCAGACCGCGAAGTGATTATAAATTACTGCAATGATATTTCTGAGAAGCTTAACTGTGATTATATCGGAGGGGTTGGTAAGACGGGTATATTCTTCCGCAACATGCCAGAGGAAGCTTAGTTTTTTCAATACAGGCACTAGCCAGAAATAGCCTTAAACAATATTTTAAAACCATGCAGTCTACAATCACGTCCAAAATCACCCCATACCGACTGCTTTTCGTAGCGACTTTTTTAGTTTTCGTTCTCGACCAAATCACAAAGGCGTGGATTTACTGCAATCTGGATTTGGACAGCTATTATCCACCTGATTCGATCGCGGTGATCGATGATTTTTTCTATATTGTACACATTGGAAATGAAGGCGCAGCCTGGGGCATGCTTTCTGGTTACGGCGGATTACTCGCAGTCTTCGCTCTGATCGTGCTGTTTGCGATCTACTTACTGCGGGATAAGCTGGAGCTACATCGTAGGTCAATGCAGTGCGCTTTTGGTCTACTCGCAGGTGGCATTTTGGGCAATATGACCGACCGCTTCGTCCATGGGCACGTCATCGACTTCCTAGATTTTCATTTCCCTTTCACGATCCCTTGGCTTATGCCGACTGGTCGCTACCCTTCGTTTAACATCGCCGACTGTGGCATCGTTGTTGGCACAATCATCTATCTTATTCTCAGTTTCAAAATTGAGGCTAAAAAGGATGGCTGACGGCGCAATCGACTTAAATTTTATATTAGCGTTAATATCGCAACGGGGCGAACTACTCTGAGCATACATTTGTTAACCTTATGTGAAGCATCATCTGATTAATGCACGGCCCTTATAACCTAGCATTTCCCAGAAGCAGCGCTAAGCATTTCTGGTAAATGCCCTATCGCTACTTCTCATAGAGCGTCAGTATAGCCTGCTTTAGGGTGCTTAACTTGAGTGGTTTACTAATATAGGCATTCATTCCACTTTCAAGGCAACGAAGTTCGTCGCCGAAGAGGGCATTAGCCGTAAGAGCGATGATTTTAACATCTTTGACTCCCTCACCTGCCTCACCCGCCCGCAGTCGACGCGTGGCTTCAAGACCATCCATCAGGGGCATCTGTACATCCATAAAAATAAGGTCGTAATCTTTATTGCGAACCAAGTCCAAAAGCTCTCGACCGTTTTCAGCAAATTCAGATTCCCAACCGAGGCGACGAAGCATGACCATAATCACCCGTTGATTAGCTATATTATCTTCAGCAACGGCAATCTTGAGAGGCAAGGAATCTGCGGGCTTACCAGTTACCTCCTCCTTGTTTATTGAATCGGAAGAAATCACTTTCTGTTTTTCAAATTCAGACGACAGAGATCGACAATCTCTCATGGCGACGACATCAACACGGACTCGACTAAAGAAGCTAGAACCCTCGCGGGGCAGACTGGTCGCCCAGACTTTACCGTCCATCGCTTCACTAAGACTTTTGCAAATGGCGAGCCCAAGGCCAGTGCCTCCATATTTACGAGTCGTCGAGCTATCACCTTGCGAGAATGGCATGAATAGGCGCGAAATCTCCTCGCGCGACATTCCGATACCAGTATCGCGCACTTCAAATTCCAGCTCCGCGAAATTATATTCTGAATCTATGCTGTGCGTGCTCACATGTAAGGAAACCTCTCCTGACTTCGTAAACTTAATTGCATTCGAAAGCAGGTTCATAAGAATCTGTCTTATTCTGGTTTCATCACCTCTAATTTCCCTAGGAACATCATCATCCACACTAATTTTTAAACTCAAGCCCTTTTCTGTTGCTTGAGAATAGAACATTGAATTCAAGCCACTAACCATGGGTAGGATCGAGAAGTCGCGTAACTCTAGACTCAGGTGACCAGATTCGACTTTAGAAAAGTCGAGTACATCGTTAAGTAGCGACATAAGCGCCTCGCTACTGCTTTTAATTCTAGTAAGAAAATCATCCTGCTCTTCGTTCAGCGCGGTATCGTCAAGCATCTCAACGAAGCCGATTATCCCGTTGAGTGGAGTCCGGATTTCGTGGCTCATCGTAGCAAGGAAGTCACTCTTTGCACGGTTCGCATTGTCCGCTTCGTGAGTCGAGCGAGTGGCCTGTTCGATCATTTGGTTCAGTCGTTCGTTGGTCACCTCTAGCTCCTCTCTGGCATTATCAGCATCTTCCATCATGCTCAAAGCAAATTTACGCCCTTTCGTGAGCTCGTTCGCTTGATCAATCAGATCTGAATTCTTTGATATTAATTCTATTTCGGCACGCTTCCAACGCTGCTCTACTTCACCGTGATTTCTAGTTACTTGGCGTAAGGTTTCTGATATCTCATCAAATTCTTTGAATTCGAAAGTTTGAGGTATGAATGCCGAGCTAGCCTTACCGATATTGGAAAGATAGTCGTTTAATAAATCAAGATTCGCTTGTAGGCGTTGCACAAAATACCGAGTGGCTAAAATGGGTAAAGTGACTCCAAAAATTAAGACAGAGATCGCCAGCACCGCACTGCGGAAGAATTCTTGCTGCTGAATCTTAGAGCGCTCTTCACGTATATACTCGATCTCGTCAATTTGTTCGATTGGGTTATAATCAATATTGGAGATCATGGTATTTACCTGCTCAATAAGTTGAGTCCGCTCCTCAATATACTGGCCAAATTGATCAGACGCCATCCATCCAACCACAACAACCGCGACCGCTATGATGGCAAGCGCTGCATAGAGATAGACCATGCGCGAGATACTTCGCTTACGCTTACTCATACGAAACGCTCCTGACTGTCGTTAAAAGTATCCGCGCTCTACTAGGATGATTAGCGAAGAATGGCATCCGAATATTATACTTTTTCATAACGGGCAGGTAAACCTGCGTTGCGTCGAACCTCATTCACTTCTTCTTTCAGCTCTAAAATACGCGTCTCACGTCGAAACATACCCTTACGAAATCGTTCAAGATCCTTTTGGACCGCCCCTAAATCCGCGATTCGCTCAGCATTATTGACTGGATCCACAAAAAAAGCCGCCTCCACAATATGATCTTCTGGAGTATATTGTCCGCTAATGACGGCATTCGTAGAGAAGCCGTCAGCACTCATGATCTCGAGCTTGGCTTCCTTGCCCAAAACTTCTTCTCCCTGTTTAATTAATTGGACCACGGACTCCAACATAAGGGTATTCACGCCGAGCAAGACCTCGAGGTTCTGACCACGCAGTTCTGATTCCATTGGCATCCGTAACATCTTAATAAACCCAGGACTGGCACGGTCAATGATGAGAGTGCCCGCATCAAAGCGCACGAGGCAAGCCATCGAGTGTGAATAGAGGCAATCCTGAAACTCTTGTAACCGGGTAACCTCGATACCTAGCATGAACTCTTTTTCTTTAATTTGAGAAACCAAACTCCGTTCAGTCCATATGAAGCTAGCAGTCATGACGCCGCCGAGGGCTGAGAAAAGGTATGTTCCCCATGCGGGAGCATCGATTACGATCAATCCTGTTGCAATCGCAAGGGATGAAAACACACCTAAAAAAAGCGCTAAAATAATTGCACTTAGAGGTAAATCTTGGCTGTTCTTAGATTTCATTTAAAAATACCACAGTGGGCTGATGAAGAAGAAGAAAATAGTGTCTAAACCCTATTTTACAAGGCTAAGATGGACTAAGCAAGTCTCTAAACTAGTGCGAAGACCTTAGAAAGTGGCCTTAGAGAAAAATATACCTCATTGGCGAGCAACACGCATCAGCTCGGCACTGGTCTTATCGATAGCTACTTCGTGCGCTACACGATTCGGGTCGTATTGATCAAGTAGTGCCCAAAAGCATTTACCGTGGTTCATCTCCGTCAAGTGCGCTAACTCGTGAAGTATAATATAATCCTGCAACTCGGGTCGCAGCAACACAAGGCGCCAATTCAGAGAAATACCTCGACGTGCCGAGCAAGAACCCCAGCGGCTCGATTGATCACGCACGGAGAGCAAACTGTAACTAAGCCCGAAACGTTTGGCATGATAAGCCACGCGACAATTAAGGGCATCTTTAGCAAAACGGCGCAAAAGTTGAACTAGCGATGCCTCATCCACCTCCGGCAGACGAAGAACAAGCACCGCTCCACCCTGCTCAAAAGTATAATTTGCCTGCAAACGCCCTATCGCCTCGATCCTTACTTCAAAGACATCGCCGCTCGCTGTAATTTGTGGGTGAAGGCTCAACCACTCAGTCAAAGTGTAAATACGGGGTGCTTTCGAGAGCTGCACGTCCAGCCAAAGCCTTTGCTTTTCTATAAACTTACCCAAGCCACGCTCACTTGTATGCCAAGGCACTGAGGCCACAATTTGATTTTGGTAACCTAAGGTGAGTCGAAGATGCCGTGTATTCTTACGACGACGTATCTCGACAGGAACAATCTGGCCAGTAGCGCTTAAAAAATCCATACTTCAGCAAAAACAATTCAAACCTCTTCAAGCTTGCATATATACGGCATTAAGCTCGAGTTTCACCTTTTGTACGGCCTGCGGTTTCCTTTTGGACATGCCAAAATAGTATCGATTGCCCTATTCGGAGCAAGCGGCAATTCGTACGCTGAGCTTATCAATGGCACGGGATTTGCTGATGCCACTGCGTGTTTAATCATTATGTTAAGGGTGAATTCTTCGACGAGATGTTTAGTCACACTTCGAGAAAAACTTTCCCTCACTACGAATGCCTACTTGAGCACTACGC
>MDTB01196272.1_pt1 | contig 18206 bp, 19 predicted proteins | sample 811161 | NCBI WGS metagenome assembly MDTB01 (sample SAMN05326650, study PRJNA326480) | marine metagenome | isolation source: seawater | place: Mediterranean Sea | collected 2009
ATCCCTGATTATTTGCTGGTCCACATCCAAAACAATTACTATTTGGTGCATATCTATTTTGTAAATCAATCATTCGTTTTACCGATTAAGTAATACATCAGGAAAAGCATTTAAATTTTGCAAAAAAAGTTTCCTGAAAATTTGGAAATCATTTTAACTATTTAAGGTGAATTAATTTTTATTTTTTCTTTCTAAAATTACAACAGATAAAGTTGCTTTATTCTCTTCAATTGGCATAAGTTTAAATGCATTTCGAGCTTCCTGTTCAGCAGCATCCAGCCATTCTTTTTTAAGATAACACACTGCAAGATTATGATGTGCTTTTGATAAAATCATCACTTCATTACGTGAAATATTTGGTAGTTTATCGGATAATAAACGTACAACCTGCTTAAACTCAATAACAGCTTTATCTACATTACTACCATTGCTCTCAATAGCCCACTCATAGTACTGGATTCCTCTTTCGAGGGTTAATTCTGCTTCTGATTTACATCCTATAAAGAAAAATAGAATAACTAGAATCAATAAAAATCTCATATATGCCCTAAAATAGTATGAAAATGATTAAAAAAAGGTTGAAAAATTTCAATAATATAACACTTATTTTCAAAGAGATTTCTACACATTTCATTTAAAAAATAAATATTAAAATACAATAATACTTGATTAGTTGTAATAAGTTAAGTTTTATTTTATTCAATACCATAATTCCACAGGCTTTAAATTATCAATCATATAATAATAATTATATATTGAGTAGAATCTCACAATCATTTTTAAGAGTTTATTCTATTAATTTATTTGTGAAATAACTTTATTTATTCCTACGAAATTATCTCCATCATAATAATTTTAAAATACTTTTATTAGTTATTTTCTAGCCAACTCCAATTAGAATTATTACATGGATATTGATGTAATCAAAATATGAATCTATTATAGAAACCCGTATTATAATAATTTTATCTAATCATAAAACTTTAGTTTTTTTATGAGTAATTATTTAAGCGAAATTATTAATAATATTTTTATAAGTATTTTTAATACAATAATATCTGATTCTTAAATAAATCCACTATAACACAATCCTTATTAACTAAATAAGAAACTTTAATGGAGTAATATGAAGTTTTATCTTATAATTTTTTCTATAATTTTTATGGCATGTATGAAAACAAATAAATATCCAAATCCAAAACGTGATAACAAATTTGATAATTATCATGGAATAGAAGTTCATGATCCATATCGCTGGATGGAAAACTTAAATGACCCTAAATTAAAAAATTGGATTGAAACTGAAAATGAATTAACAAAATCTGTTTTAGATACAATTCCTGAAAAAGAATTCTTTAAAGATTCTATAGAAGAACTTCAAAATTACGAGAAAAAAGGGATGCCTTACATAAGAGGTGATAAAGAATTTTATTTTAAAAATAATGGAACTCAAAATCAATATGTTTTGTATGTAAAGGAAGGTGGAGTTGAAAGAATATTAATTGATCCTAATAAAAATAGTAAAGATGGTACTATTTCAATTGGATTTATAAGTTTGAATGGGGATGGCTCATTAATGGCTTATGGCCAATCAAATGCTGGAAGTGATTGGACAGATATTTATGTAATGGATGTTGTCACAGGTAAAATTCATAATGAAATATTGAAATGGGTGAAATTTTCAGGAATAGATTGGAGTCCACAAAATGATGGTTTCTATTATAGTAGATATCCTAAGCCTGAGAAAGGTAAGGAATTTGAGAATCAAAACAATAATCAAAAACTTTATTTTCATAAACTTAATACTACACAAGATGAAGATAAATTGATTTATGAGGATACTGAAAATCCAGAATATAGTCCTTACACAATTATTACAAATGATCATAAATATTTAATCCTAGGAAAATGGCATGGCACATCTAAAAATAATACAGTTTATTATCGTGAATTAAATTCAAATAAGAGATTTATTCCTCTAATTGATGAATGGATAGCAAATATGAATTTTGTGGGTAATGATGGTGATATATTTTATTTTAAAACAGATTATAATGCTCCAAAAAATAGATTGATTGCGATGGATATAAAGAATCCTAAACCTCAAAATTGGGTAGATATTATTCCCGAAAAAAAAGATGTTTTAACAAATGTAAGGTTAGTTTATAATCAGTTTATTGTTGAATACCGTAAAGATGTCTCAGAGCGTATTGAAATTTATTCAATAGATGGACAATATACACGATCTATAGGTTTACCTGGGAAAGGCTCAATTAATGGAGTTAGAGCAAGATATAAAGATCGAAATATTTTCTACACATTTTCATCCTATTTATATCCAAGTGTAATTTTTAAATATGACTTAGAAACTTATCAGCAAACTTTATGGTTTGAGCCTAAAATTAATTTCAGTGCAGAAGACTTTACTGTAGAGCAAGTTTTTTATCCTTCCAAAGATGGTACCAAAATACCAATGTATTTAGTATACGCAAAAAATATTATTAAAAATAGTTCTAATCCTACATTGCTATACGGTTACGGAGGATTTCAAATCAGTATTATGCCTTCATTTTCAATAGCAACAATTGCATGGATTAAAGCTGGTGGAATTTATGCAGTTGCAAATTTAAGGGGAGGTTCTGAATATGGTGAAGAATGGCATACTGCAGGTATGCTACATAATAAACAAAATGTATTTGATGATTTTATTAGTGCTGGTGAGTTTTTAATTGAACAAAACTATACCCAGGCTAAACATTTATCAATCAGTGGCAGAAGTAATGGAGGACTACTCACAGCAGCGTCTGTTTTACAACGACCTGATTTATTTGGAGCAGTAGAGAGCTCCGTAGCTGTTGCAGATATGTTAAGATATCATAAATTTACTATTGGCTGGGCATGGTTGGGAGAATATGGGAACCCTGATAAAAAAGAAGATTTTGAAGTTTTATATAAATATTCACCAATTCATAATGTCAAAAGTAACGTCGATTATCCACCTATAATTATCACAACTGGCGATTATGATGATAGAGTTGTGCCATCACATTCTTTTAAAATGGCTGCAACATTTCAGCATGAATATAAAGGCAATAATCCCATAATTATCAGAATTGATACAGATTCTGGACATGGTAGTGGCAAACCTATCTCAAAATGGATTAATGAAAAAGCTGATGTATTTGGATTTTTACTTCATCATACAAAATAAAAAAAGTTGAAATAAATAATAGTAATTTTATTCTCTATATAATTTATCAAAGTTCTTTAATTACTTTGCGAATAGCTTCAGCTAGATTATCAATCTGCCAAGCTTCAATAGTTAGTGCAGGTGCTATCCGAACAGTAGAATGATGTGTTTCTTTAGCGTAAACACCGTTTTTCATTAGATTAACTGATACTTTATGGCCGTCTAAATGTGGTTTATTATGCATCTCAAAAGCAGTTAACAACCCTTTTCCTCTTACTTCTTTAATTTTATTTGGAAATTCATGCATAATATCTTCAAAATGATTCATTAACTGAGCACCTCTTATTCTTGCATTTTCTGCCAATTTCTGATCTTCTAAAACCTTAATTGCATATATTCCAACTATAGCTCCCAAAGGATAACCTCCAAATGTTGAACCTTCAGATCCTGGTGTTAATGTTCCAATCACCTCATCACTACCAGCAACAAAAGATACGGGTAAAATTCCTCCGCCAGCAGCTTTTCCACATCCAATAATATCAGGCTTAATTCCATATAATTGATGAGCAAAATTTGCTCCAGTTCTTCCGTACCCAGTTTGAACTTCATCCATAGCTAGCAAAATATTATATTTTTTACATAATTTTGAAACTTTATCCCAATAATCATCATCAGGAACTATTACTCCAGCTTCACCTTGAATTGGTTCGACAGAATACGCGGCTATATATTCGCCTTTTTCTTCAAACTTTCTTTCTAAGGCATCGATATCATTAAAAGGAACAAGTTCAATACCTGGAGTGAAGGGACCAAAATCATTTTGTGCATCAAAATCATCAGACATAGATATTGCAGCTACGGATCTTCCATGAAAATTACCTTTTGCTCCAATGATTATTGCTTTATTTTGAGGTATTTTCTTTATTTGATACCCCCATCTTCTACATAATTTAAATGTTAATTCCCAAGATTCTACACCCGCAACTTTGGGCACAGCCTTTTCCATACCTGTAATTCCGGTAATAGCAAGTAAAAGTCCACTCATATATTTATGACGGATTGATCTTGGAACTGTTGGTAGTTTTTCTTCTGTCAAATGCTTTACTACAGCATCAACGATAGTTTGATTTAACTGACCCTGATTTACAGCTGAATAACAGCATAATCCATCTAGGATTTCTTCTTCAATATATGCTTGAACATTTGATGGGTCAGGTTTTCTACAAATCAAAGTAGAAGAATCCTGAACATGTGAAACTACAACATTTTCAAGGGGCTTATAATTTTGTCCACCATTATTTAATTCAATTTGTTCATGCTGTGAGGGAGAAAGATCACCTAAACGTGTTCCGTTAACTGTTAAATCATCACCAAATCCAGTTATTTTTATGTTAGACATAGAATATCCTGTTCTTGAAAATTATAAAATAAGTAAAAAAAAAGTTATGAAATATAATCTAAATTTAGGATTTCTAATTAGTAAAATCGCTTTAATATCAGCTAAATTTTAAGAACTGATAATTTTAAAAAGGATTCGTTTTATGAATGATTGGGCATTGATATTAGGTGCATCCAGCGGAATTGGAAAATCTTGTGCAATTAAACTTGCTCAAAAAGGAATAAATATTTTTGGTATTTATCTGAGACGACCAAAGGACCAAATTGAAGTATTAAAAACTCAACTTGAAAGTTATGGTGTGAAAGTAGTTTTTAAGAAAATGAGTGCAACAAATACTGAAAAGCGAATAGAGGCAATAGAAAATTTAAAAGCTCTTGGAAAAATACGGATAAAAGTATTTATTCATTCTCTTGCTTTTGGCTCACTGAAACCATTTATTGATAATGATTCCAAAAAAGTAATTTCTCAAAAACAGATTGAAATGACATTAGATGTTATGGGTAATAGTATCGTCTACTGGTGTCAGGCTTTATTTCAAGAAGAACTATTAAAAAAAGGATCTCATATTTTTGGAATGACAAGTTCTGGAAGTCAACGGCAGTGGAAATCTTATGGAGCAGTATCTATGGCAAAATCTGCCCTAGAATCCGCATGCAGGCAATTAGCTTTAGAATTAGCTCCTCATGGAATCGCTTCAAATACAATTATGGCTGGAGTAACTGATACACCTGCATTAAGAAAAATTCCTGGAAATGATAGAATGATTGAACATGCAATTTCTGTAAATCCTCATGGACGCTTAACAACACCTGAAGATATTGGTGATGCAGTTGTTATGATTGGATTAAGTGAATCATCTTGGATTACAGGAAATACAATCCGTGCTGATGGTGGTGAAGATATAACTGGTTAATTGAAAATAAGTAAAAATGAAAATTAATGATTTAAATGTTTTCCTAACTGGATTATAGTCTTAAATAGATATAAAAAAACAAATGAAGATTTGATTACTTTCCTTATATTAGAAACTAATTTTGATAAATCAAACTAGAAGAATTTATTTAATAAAATTTCAAAAGTATATTCAATCAATAAAACTGATATATTCTTTTTAGGAGATTTAGGAGTAGTTAGTAAAAAATTAAAAATTGAGTGTAACAAAGTAAACTTTAAATTTCATACAGAGAATTTTTAAAAATATGACTCCATTACTTTTTCTTCATGGCTTTACGGGTTCATCCAAATCATGGAATGAATTAATAAATAAATTGAATGCTCCTTCAATAGCAGTAGATTGTCCTGGCCATGGTAATAACTTAATAAAAGATTTATCAAAGCCTTATACCTTTAAAGATTGGCAAAAAGAATTTAACTTATTTATAAACCAAAATAATTGGGATAATATTAACCTTTGTGGCTATTCAATGGGTGGAAGACTTGCGATATCTTATGCAAGTAAATTTCCAGAAAAAATAAAATCATTAATCTTAATCAGCTCAAATGCAGGAATTTTAGATAAAAATAATCAAAAAGAACGTATAGAAACTGATTATAAATTAAGTACTAAAATAATAAATAATTATCAAAAATTTCTGAATGAATGGGAGAAGTTAGAATTCTTTTCTAAGCAATTAGTTAGAAATCCAAATACATTTAAACTACAACAAAGAATAAGAAAAAGTCAAATCCCTCAACAATTAGCATTCATATTAAAAAATTTAGGGACGGGAAGAATGCCAAATTATCAAGATAAAATTTCTGAATTTAATTTCCCTGTTTTAATTATATGTGGAGAAGAAGATGAAAAATATTATGAGATTAGTAAAAAATTAAATAAATATATACCAAAATCTGATTTGATAGTTGTCCCAAATTCTGGACATGCACCTCATATTGATCAACCAGAAAAAGTCGCAAAATTAATTCAAAATTATATAGAAAGCTGAGATTTTAACTACTACTTATTTTGTAGTAAATTTTATACCATAATTTTAAATAATACAACAGAAAAAAACATTATGACAAAACTAAAATTACATTGGCAAATTTTTATATCCATGATTATTGGAGTAGGAATTGGAATTTACTTTCAAAATTTCGGTATAGATAATTTAATTTATTCTATAATTACTTCTTTTGGAACTATTTTTGTTCGACTTTTAAAAATGATAATAGTACCACTTATTTTTACTTCAATCATTATTGGTGTTGCATCAATTAAAGATAGTAGTCGACTAGGTCGATTAGGAATAAAAACAATTCTTTACTATACTATGACTAGTCTATTCGCAATTATTATAGGATTAACACTAACCAATTTAGTTCAACCCGGTGTTGGAATTAACCTAGGTGAAAATGAAGGATTTGATGCTTCTAAACTCGCAACGCCAGGTTCACCAGCAGAAATTTTAATTCGTATGATACCTTTAAATCCTTTTAATGCAGCATCTAACGGTGATATGCTTGGTATTATATTCTTTGCTATTTTTCTAGGAATTTCTATTTCTAGATTAAAAGGAAAACATCAATCTACATTGTCAAATTTCTTTGAAGCAATGTTTCAGGCTATTATGAAAATGACGCAATCTATCATAATGCTTGCGCCAATTGGCGTGCTAGGTTTAATTACAAAGGCCGTCTCAAATTCAGGATTTGAAATTTTTACTGCAGTTGGGAAATATATGGCAACTATTGCTTTAGGTTTATCAATACATATATTTATCATTTTACCAATCTTTTTTCTTATAATGACACGAATTAATCCTATAAAACATTATAAAGGAATGGCTTCTGCTATGGCAACTGCTTTTTCAACAAGCTCATCAAGTGCCACACTTCCAGTAACGATGAGATGTGTAAAAGAAAATGCGGGAATATCAAATGAAACTACAAGTTTTGTTTTACCAATGGGGGCAACAGTAAATATGGATGGAACCGCTCTCTATGAATGCGCTGGAGTAATTTTTATCAGTCAAGTATTAGGAATTGAATTAAGTCTTACTCAACAATTTACGGTTGTAATAACAGCATTACTTGCATCAATAGGGGCAGCAGGAATTCCAAGTGCTGGACTTGTTATGATTTTCATCGTAACACAAGCAGTAGGGTTTAAAGATGAAGATGTTGCATTAATTGTAGGAACTATGCTTGCTGTAGATAGACCTCTTGATATGTTTAGAACAATGGTTAATATCACAAGTGATAGCATCGGTGCCGCAGTAATTGCAAAATCTGAAGGTGAAAATCTTTACCCCAATGGTTAAAACTCTAATTTATTGTATATTTTGTTTAGGTGTTTTATTTGCTAAAGTCGAACGTATCACTTTAAATGAGTCCACTCAATGGCTAAAAAAAGTAAAATTGAATATTGATTTTTTGGGTGGCAATATTCTGCTTAAACCAACAAATTCTAAAAATAAAATTTCAGGTTATATGAAGTATAATAAAAGTTTTGTGTACCCAAAATTAAAATTTACAACAGTTTCTGGAACAGGAATTTTGGATATGGCAACTGATTTACAATTTGAATATGACCTATTAAAAAGTTATAATGATTATGGAAATTCAGCTGAACTTAATTTACCAAATTCTATTCCATTAAAATTTAATTTAGATTTTTCATTAGCAGAAGTTGACATAAATTTAGAAAATATTGAGGTCTCTTCATTTAATTTTAATTTAGGTATGGGATCTGCTAATATTAACTTTGGTGAAAAGTATAAAAGTTCTGATTGCGATTTTTTAATTGTAGAAGTTGATATGGGAACTGCCAAATTGAAAAATTTTAGTAATTTATCATGTGAAGAATATGAAATTGATTGCGGATTAGGAGTAATAATAATTAATTTTTCTACAATTTTAGAAGAATATCAAAATATTGATTTATCTGTTGGAATGGGTTCTATTGAAATTAATATCCTAGAAGGAAATAATATAGAAGTAGAAATAAACCAAAATATGTTATCTAGTTTAGATTTTGAGAAGATGGATTTAGTAAAAAAAAATGTTTATAGAAATGAAGATTATGATAAATCTAATCCAACTATACTAATAAACGCATCAGTTGGATTAGGTGAATTATCAATCAATTGGATTAAATAACTTCTTGCGGCTTTGCTAATCCTAAAATTCTAGCAAAACGTTTTAATCCACTAGATTTATTTTGAAGTTTCAATTCATTTTTAACATGCATTAATCCACTAGCTATTTTAAGAATACTACGTCCAAGCTCTGAATTTGGATAGCATGTCCCCAAAATTTTCTGTGAATTATAAGCAGAATCAATCATTTCTCTATCATATAAAACTGAGCCTAAATATTCAGGTACGAATTTAAACTGAGACTGCTGATTTATATGATTATTTGAAGTTTTTTTGATAGTTTTAAAATATTCTACTCCTTGTTGATAGTTCTTAACTTGATTTAAAACATACCAAGGAGAAAATATAATTTCTTCATCGGAATCATCTCCAATTTTTTTAGCCTGGATATCCACAAATCGAGTAAATGCCGCTTTACCTGCTGCATATCCGCTTATAAAATCTTTTGGTGTAGTAACTATTACTGATTCATCAGCTAGTAATGCAAAATCAATTACATCTCTAGAAATTCCAGCTCCAAGGTCTAAAAGAACTACATCATAACTTGATGATATTTTAGTAATTTCTCTGAAAAATCTTTGTTTTTGGCTCCATGTCATATTTGCTAATTTAAATTCCCCAGATTCTCCAGGTATAAAATAAATACCTAGTTCTAACTTATTAGTTAGTTCATCCAATGAATGTGTCTTAGCAAAAAAGTCATAAAGTGTATTTGGAGGAAACTCCTTTAGTTTATTTGAAATATCAGCATTTCCTAAATCCATATCAACTAATAGTGTTTTTAATCCCATTCGTCTAAATTGATAAGATAATTCTATAGATAAAGTTGTTTTTCCAACACCACCTTTATTTGAAATAACTGCAAAAATTTCACCTCGTGGTTTAATTTTTCGTCCACGCTGAATAATGATAAATCGATGATATATACCATTCCCAATAAGTTTATATTCTCTTAAAAATGATTTTTCTTCAATTTGAAAAACCTCTACTTCTAATCCTGTTTGAAGCTTTGATGTCGACTGTATAAATTCTAAATCATTTTTATTTTTCCCAACTGATGCAATAATTAATTTACCATCTTGATTTTTATTAATTGGAAAAAACTGATGATCTTTTAAATCTTCAGCATCAAACTTTTGAATATATTTTGGATTGAGTCTAAACTCTCCCATAATGCTTTATTTCTTTAATGTTTCTTTTATTTTTATCAAATTCGTTATTGGACTCATTCCACTTCGGTTTGATAAAATAGCTTTTTTATTTTCTAATTGAATTTTTTCATAAATTTCTTCGCGATAAACTGGCACTTCTCTAGCAACATTTACACCAATTTTCACCTGTTTACCAGAATTCTCCAAAACTTTTATGACAATTCCATCGCCAATTCGAATACTCTCACCTCTTTTTCGGGTAAGTACTAACATAAAATCCTTTCTGGAATTAGTTTAAAATTAAGGTTAGTATGTTTCTTCTAATGTAATAAATTAAGAAACGGTTATTGGATAATCCATGCTCAAATTTTCATTATCTAGGATTATTTGTCGTCCCTTCCTATTTTGAAAATTTATTACTATTGGTGCTTTTGTATTTGCCGTAAGATTTTTTTCATCATCAATAACTTTTAAGATAAGGAACACACCTACTTCACCATCGTCATTTCTTAATTCTTTTAATTTTTCTTCAGGAATTTTTAAATCTGCCTCAATATCTAGTTGTCCCGCGTTAAGAACAATCATTGCAATATTATGATTTTCAACTGAATGTAATAAAAGAAATGGATTATAATCCTCTATGTCTACAATCGTAAATTTCTTTAAATCTTCAAATCCCGGAATACCATAGTCAAAATTAATAATATGATCGTTTTGAATCTCTAGAGGAAAATCGGGATTATTATAAATATTAATTTCCATTTTCTACCTAATATAATCTAATAAACTTGTTGTCATTATGTTTCCTGTTGACTGTAATGCCGCTTTATATGCCATTTCTTCACTATTATATTTTAATACTGCTTCTGCCATATCAACATCTTCTAAGCTTGAAATATAGGAAGCTAAGTTCATATTTGTTAAAGTTAATTGTTGTTCAGTCAATGTTATTCTATTATAAATATCACCAATTTTTGTAGATAATTTTAAAATTTCTGTTGAATTATCATTCAATGTATCAATATTTTGACTAATTAAAACTGTATCATTAGATTCCAATCCAGTTTTTAAACTCAATAATGAATTGAATACATCATTAATTTTATCTATATCTCCACCTGAAATATTAATTTGGATGTCTAAATGTTCACCAAATTTTTTCGTTATTTCTTCTACCTCTGAGGAGTTTGGCATAAAATTAATACCAAAAATATCTTCAGAATCTTCTGGATTAATCTCTAATTCATACGGCATTTCATTGACATTATTTCCATTAAATAGATAATCACCATCAAAATTACCATTTGCAATTGATTTCAATTGAATAAGTAATCCTGAAATTTCTTTAGCAATAGCTAATCTATTTTCTTCATTTAAGGATTCATCTGCAGCTTGAGTTGCTTTTTCTTTTGCATCTTGAATTATATTATTAATGTCCTCAAGATGCATTTGTGTTGACTCAACAAATCCCAAACTCATATTGACACTCCTTAAATATTGATCATTTTTCTCCATAATGGATTTAAAACGAGCTGATTTAGCAAATGCGAATGGATCATCAGAAGATTCAAAAATTTTCTTTCCAGAAGAAAGTTGTTTCTGAATATTATTCATTCTAGACTTACTAGAATTAATACTTTTTAATATACTATTAGTCATCATATTTTCACTAATTCTCATCATCTTACTCCACTAAACTATATTTAAAATTGAAGAAAGCATCTCATCTACAGTACTAACAAGCTTTGCTGCTGCATTATAAGCCTGTTCATATTGAATCATATGAGTCATTTCCTCGTCTAATGAAACACCAGAAACAGACATTCTATCAATTTCTAATTTGTTTAAAACCATACTTTGAGCTTCATTAAGATAATTTGCCTCATTTACCTTCGATCCAATTATTGTAATAATTCCAGTATAAAATTCTCCGAATGTTTTACCTTCTATTATACTTTCACTTTGTAAATTAAACATTTCTATAGCAAAACTAGAATCACCACCTTCGTTAACAAGTCCAACTAAATCTGGACTATTTATAAAATCTGAATTTATAGATATATTACCTGCACCTGTTACATTTGTATCAAAAAAAGTAATTCCGTTTGTATTATTAATGTGAACTTCATTTATTTTTTCCGCGAATGACTTAGCAAAAATATTTAATTTATTAATAGTATTTGGAATTATTTCATTTTGTAGATTTAATAATGAACCAAGTTCGCCACTAGATATATTAATCTTTTGTTGAGTCCCTTCTAGCTCAATATGTGTATTCCAAATCCCATTAGTATTTGTAGATTGAGTATTAATTTTATTTACTTCTTGCCCAGATACAACAACCATTCCACCAATCGCGATGTTCAATTCACCATTAGCAGTTTCGGCAACACTAATATCTACCATTTGTGATAGTTCATCAACCATTAGAGCACGATTATCTTTTAATGAATTGTCATCTGTATTTAGTATTTGTTTATTTAAACTTGCAATTTGCTCTATTGTATCATTTATTTGAATAACTTTATCTTCCATTTCTAAATGGACCTGATTATGATTATTAATTAGTTCATCATGTACGCGATTAAATCCGTTGGATAATTGAATAGCTTTATCTCTTACTACAATCTTAGCCGTTTCACTGTCTGGATCATTTGATAAATCATTCCAAGAATTCCAAAAATCAGACATTAAATTAGCAATACCAGCATCCGTTGGCTCAGCAAATATATCCTGAATTTGTGCAAGAGTGGAGGCATCTGTACTGAATTGTCCAAGAGAACTATTTTCTCTCCAAATTTGCATATCTGTAAAAGATTGACGAATTTGAGTTGTTGCTTCTTTACCAAAACTGCCTAAATAAGATACACCAGTTAAATCTTGTCTTAGATTCAACCTTTGACGGCTATAACCTATTGTATTTACATTTGCAATATTTCGACCAGTTGTATTAATCGCAGATTGCTGAGCAAATAAAGATCGTCTTCCAATTTCTATTATATTTGATATACTCATTATCCCCTCCTATCTAATAATGCCAAATATTTAGGATCTATTTTTCTTCCATTTTGTGAATACAAATCATTCATATTTTGATTTGAACTCAATAGATCTTTAATCATTGTTTGAACAAAATGAATTGAATGATTTAATAAAAATTTATTCTGTTCATTTTTTAGTGCTACTTTTTCAAGAATACTTTTTAAACTTTTCTGGATTTCTGTTAATCTTAAATGATATTTTGTTTCTACAACAGTAATTAACTGAGTTAAGTTCTCAACATCTTTCATACTATCTGAATTATTTCTCAAATTACTTATTGCAAGACTTCTTTCATTTTCTGTTAACTTAGCATCAGATAAAATTGACTGTTCTTTTTCAGTAATCAGTTGCATTTTTGTTACTTCACCTTGAATAATTGCCTGCTGTTTTTCTTCCAAAGAAGTCAATAATTTTGTGTAAGTCACTATTTCTTGAGATAAAATTCTAATTAATCTTTGTAAAATTCCATCAATGTTTTTTTTAGTCATAATTACTTCTCACTTAAATTGATAAATTGATTATTATGTAAATTAGTTTCAGATTTATTTTGATTAGCCTGTGCTCGTTTTAAATGGTCATAAATTTGATCGGAAAGTCCAATATTATTATTATCAGATAATGCATCTGACATAACTTGAGTAAACATATTTTTTGCCAAATTTGGCCCCCCTTTATCACCCATCATCCCTTTGGTCATTGCTTCTTCCATTGGTTTTAAAAAGTATTGTAAAAAAACACCTTCTAACTGCTTTGCACTTTCACGCAATTTTAAATCTTGTGAATTTTCATTCTTTTCTAATTTGTGATTTAATATATTTTTTATACTATTTATATTATTCATTCTAAATCCTATATAATAACTAGGTCAGCTTGCAAAGCACCAGTTTCTTTAATTGCCTGAAAAATTGATATAATATCTCTAGGCTTCACACCTAAGTCTGATAATGCAACAGCAAGTTCACTTACAGAAGTAGTACCAGGAATTACACCAATTGTACCCTTTTCTTCTACAGCAACTTCAGTTGTAGTTTGTTCAGCAACTACTGTTTCACCTTCTGCAAATGGTTCCGGTTGGGAAACTAATGGTGTAACTTTTGTATGAATACTAATTGAACCATGAGATATCATAACTTCATCTAAAATAACATTACCACCTACAACTACGGTTCCTGAACGTTCATTGATAACAACTCTTGCCTTATTACCAGTTTCAACTTTAATTGTTTCTATATTAGCAATAAACTGCATTGCAGCCCATGAACTTTGTACATTCTCAGGATATGTAATTTCAATTAAAGATGGATCTATAGCTGTTGCAATTTCATTATTCTGATTTAAATTAATCACATTTGCAAAGTTTGTTGCTGTTGTTACATCAGGTGATTTTAAAATAAATCTTAGTGGTTCTGATGGATCAAAATTATTAGACTTAACTTGCTTTTCTAAAATTGCACCATTTGGAACTCGTCCAACTAACGCAACATTTTGTCTTACTTTTTCACCAGTTTGAGTTTCGATATTAAATCCACCTATTGAAATGGGACCTTGAGCCATTGCATAATAATCACCAACTGCATCTCTCAAGGGTGCCATTAACAGAACACCTCCTTCAAGACTTTTGGCATCTCCTAGTGAAGAAACTATAACATCAAATCTAGACCCAACTCTTCCAAAAACCGGTGTTTCAGAGGTTATCATCACAGCTGCAACATTCCTTGTCCTCAAATCAGATTCGTTCACTGTAATTCCAAACTGTGTAAGCATATTTGCAATTGCTTGTACTGTAAATACAGCTCCTTTTTGACCAGTTATTCTATCTCCAGAACCATCTAATCCAACAACCAATCCATAACCAACTAGTGCTGTTTGTGATGTTTTTTCAATATTTGCAAGGTCTTTTATTCGGACCTGGGCTGTAAAAAGTGTACTGATTGTCATCAATACGATTAGGGCTGAGGTTAACCTAATTTTATTCATAATTCTAATTTTAATAAATTTCATATTAATTTACCAATTCGTTATTTGAAAGATATCTACCAATTTGATTTATAAAGATAGCAACGGCAGCAACACCAATTATAGTTTTTCTAATTTTAGTTGTGTTACTTATTTTATTAACTAATCCTGTTTTTTTATAACTGATATCTGCTTCAGCTATGTAATAGGAATAAACTGTATTTTGAGCTGAGATATCACGATCGCGTACAAAGCCACTAATCTGCATAATATTAGTTTCACCGTTTACATTAACTTTACGTGAGCCTTCAATTTTCAATAATCCATTTGAATTTTTTTCTGTAATAGTTGCTGTGATTTTACCCGTTACCATTTCTGTTTGTGATGTTCCTTCGTCATCATTATGATTTTCAGATATATTTGTAGACATCCCAAAAATTGGAATAAAAGATGATAAATTACCAGATACAGATCCATCTGCACCAACTCCTGAACTGGCTGAAATTGTTGCAGAGGATTCTCTACTTGCATTACTCATTTCTGCAATAAGAACAGTAATCACATCTCCGATACCATGTGCTTTAATATCTGTGAACATTGATTTACTAACGTATAGTGAATTTTGTCCAATCCCAAAAGTTAGTAAACTAATTAATAATATTTTTTTCAAAATTCCTTATCTCCTTACAATAATATGATTAGGTGAATCTATAATGCCTTTAATTCTTTTACCAGTTGCTTCAACTATTACAAAAACTTCATCTCCAATTAATCCACTTTGTCTTGCCTTCCCAGGTAAAGTAATCGCATAAGTTTGGCCTTTTAAACTAACATTTACTTGATCTCCTCTTTTTACATCTGGAACTTGATCAAACATCTGATTCGTTAATATTGTCCCTTCTTCCATTTTTCTAGTAATTTTTATCTTACCTAAAAAATCAAGGTCACCAAAATGATATTTTTTATAATTTTTAGTAATTTCAGTTTTTTCTCTCACAAACATTGTATTATCAATAACTTCATCTCTTTTAATACGTCTATTTGAAACCCACACATTTTTCTTAACCGAAACATTCAATGATAATGGTACTTTATCTTTAATTTTTCCATTAATAGCTAAAGTTAACCATGCATGTTGACTACCAACTTTTGCAATGTTATTACTTGTAGAAATACGTGCATTAAATTGATTCATTTTATTTTCTACCAAATTGGGCATTCTTAAAATTTCAACATATACATCTTCAATTTCAGATTTAAAAACAGAAGCATAATGTTTTTTTAATAAGTCCATAATATTTTCTGCTGAAAAACAGATTGATAGACATGTTGATAAAAGGATTAACTTAAGCTTCATTCAATTATCTTTTTAGATTATTTGCAATTGAAAGTAATTCTTCAGATGTTTTTACTGCTTTGGAGTTAATTTCATAAGCTCTTTGTGCAACAATTAGATTAATCATTTCCTGCACAACATCAACATTTGAAGTTTCTAAATAACCTTGGATAACGGAACCGTAACCCTCTTCACCTGGCGTAGAAACTGTAGGAGCACCTGAAGCAACTGTCTCTTTATATAAGTTACCACCTATTGATTCTAATCCGGAAGAATTCATAAACCTAACAAGCTCAATTTGGCCCACTTCTTCAGGTTGAGTTTCTCCAGCTAGTAATACAGATACAACGCCATCCTGAGCAACATTAATACTTGCAGTGCCATCAGGGATTGAAATACCATCACCCATACGTAAACCTGCAGAATTAACTAAAAATCCATCTGGACTTATATGAAATGCACCGTCTCGAGCATATCCATAGGCTCCATCCGGCATACTTACCTGAAAAAAACCATCCCCATTAATTGCAAGATCAAGCGGATTACCCGTTTCAGTAATTGCACCTTGTGAAAAGGTTTTAAATGTTGCAATAGCTCTACTTCCATGACCTAATTGTAGTTGTGCAGGTGGTAGATTTTCATTATTTGCATCTACTCCACCTGTTTCTACTGTTTCATAAAGTAAATCTTGAAATTCAATACTACTTTTCTTAAATCCAGTAGTATTAACATTTGCTAAATTATTTGAAATATTGTCAACATTTAACTGCTGTGCGGCCATTCCAAGGGCTGATGTTGATAAAGATCTTAACATTTGTTATTCCTTTTTATTCCTAATTAATTATTATATGTTGCCAACTTCATTAATTGCATCTTCAGCAATTTGATCAAAAGTGCGCATTACCTTTTGTGTTGCCTCAAATTGACGGTGCATATCGATTAATTTTACCATTTCACTTACTGGATTTATATTTGAAGTTTCTAAAAATCCCTGAACAATTCCTGTCGATTCAATAGCTTCAGGTGTTGCACCTTCATTTGCTTTAAATAAATTATTTCCAATTTTTTCTAATTGATGTTTATCCTGAAAGTCAGAGATTAAAATTTTATTTACAATATCTCCATCAACCATCACCTCACCATTCTCAGTAATGCGAACTTCACCAGGGACTCCGTTTTGTCCTAGAACTTCAACCGGGCCAGATGTACCCATAAGTCTACTTCCAGAACTATCCTCGATAATTCCTTCTTCAGATATCGAAAAATGGCCATTCCGTGTATATACTTGACCTTGCTCAGATTCCAACGTGAAAAAACCATCACCAGAGATAGCAAAGTCCATTAAATTACCTGTTGATTTTAAATCACCCTGATTATAGTCAGTAAATTGATTTATTGGTACATCTTTCTCATAACCTTGCTCCAAGACATCAAAAACTATATCATCTCGTTTAAATCCTGAAGTATTTATATTTGCCAAGTTATTTGAAATCATATCATTTTTTGCTAATAAAACATTTGATGCTTTTACAACTGCACTTAAATCTAATTCCATGTTTTCTCCATTTTCAATTTCATGTCTATACATGTTCAATATTAATGCCATAAAATTTTTAATCAAATTTAAAATAGTTAATTTTGAATGAATATTGTGTTTCTTCCTCTAGAAACAAATAAATTCTTAAAAAAAATCAAGCTATTAGTACTAGGAAAAATAGTTCTAAACATATTCTAAACAGGAAAACTTTTCCTAATATTAATCAGATATTTAATGAACAATCACAACAATAATATTAATTAATTTTTAGTGAAAATTTTTTATTTCAAGATTTTTTAAATTGAAAATAAAAAATGAATTTAATTAAAATAAATATTAATAAGTTAGATTTTATCAGTGTAAATTTGCGTGCTCTGAGAATGAGTTATGATTCGAGGTGTAGCGTAGTCCGGTTAGCGCACCTGCTTTGGGAGCAGGGGGTCGCAGGTTCAAATCCTGCCACCCCGACAAAATTTTCATATCTCAATTAAAATA
>MDTB01131872.1_pt1 | contig 18204 bp, 19 predicted proteins | sample 811161 | NCBI WGS metagenome assembly MDTB01 (sample SAMN05326650, study PRJNA326480) | marine metagenome | isolation source: seawater | place: Mediterranean Sea | collected 2009
AATTTTATTATCGTAATAAAAAGCTTTTGCCCCTAAATTTTTCACAGTTTTATAAATTTTTTTCCCATTCCTTCCAAGCCCAACAATTCCAACATTTTTATTTAATAATTCGTTTCCAATATTGTAATCTTTGCTCTGTTTTGTTATTTTTCTTAGTGACATTAAAAGGAGCAAAATAGTAAATTCTGAAGAAGCACTTATATTTTTTAAAAATTGATGTTTATTTTTTAGTGTTATTATTTTAACGTTTTTGTCTTTAAAAAATTTTTTATCTATGTGATCTACACCAGTAGTAGGACTGAGAATAAATTTAATTTTGTGTTTTTTTTTATAAGGAATGTATCGGTTGAATCTTAATAAAACTATTTCGTAATTATGAACAACTTCTCCAAATTTTTTTTGATCAAGTTCTTTTAAACTGCAATTAAAGAGTTTTTTAAGCTTATAAATAACAGTTTTATTAAAAATACTAACTGTTGGACAAATTAATTTCATTTTAAATTTAATCTTAAATATTCCAAATCAATTTTTTGATCAATATTAGTCTTTTCTAATCCTTTTAAAACTATACCTTTACACCTTTTTCCCACTAAAGAATTTTCTTTTAAAAGCGCATTTCTCTTAATGATGTAAAATGATCCAGAGCGAATAAATATTTTAGGTAATTTTTGTCTCGCTGCCATATTCTCCTTTTTGAAACCCATAAAATTTCTAACATAATTGCCTTTAAAAATTTTCATCCGATAAGGATGATTGGGCCCAACATCACAAACTGAAACTACACTATCGTAAGATTTTTTATTAAGATAATTCATTGCCTTTTTAAGAGTACTAACTTTTCTAATTGGGCAAGTTGGTTGTAGTAAAATTATTCCAAAAAATTTAAGTTTATGAATTTTTTCTAATTTTTTTAGTTCATATTTAACAACATCTTTTGTAAGTGCGTAATCAGTGCTTAGTTTCTTAGGTCTATAACCATAAAATTTTAACTTATTTTTTTTTAAAATTTTACGAACTTTTTGACAATCTGTACTAACTACGATTTGGCAATTTTTGTCAATTTTTTTAGCTATATCTATGGTGTATTGAATGAGTGGTTTATTATTTAATAAACTTACATTTTTATTTTTTATACCTTTTGAACCAGCTCTAGCTGGAATTATACATAAATAATTTCTTGTCATAGTATTAAAAAACAATTTTCATTATCATTAAAAAATGATATGTTCAATAATTGAACGTTATTAGATTTTATGATTAATTACAAGTTAAAACAGATATCTAGGTAAATTTTAAAGTTATCTCAAAATAAAAATGCGAATGTTTAAAAAAATATTAAAGTTTATCAATGCTAAAAAAAGCTATTTACCACCAAAAAAAACAAAGATTTTATTTTTCGATAATATTTTTTTCGAAGAGTTCTCAAAATTTTTTGACTCTAGAATAATCAGCAAAATCGATATAAGAGTTAATGAACTTAATGTTTACGTGATCATTTATACTTTTTTCTTTAAATTAGAAAAGCTTACTTTTCACAATTATTTGAGAAATTATATATCTCTTTCACAATGTAAAATAGTAATTACTGGAAATGACAATTTTATTTTTTTTTATAGTTTAAAAAATTTTTTTCCAGAAAAAAAATTCATATCAATTCAAAACGGCTTTAGAAATTTTACTTTTTTTCAAAAACTAAAAAAACAAAAAAATTTAAAAGCAGATTATATCTTTGCATTTAATAAATCTTTCTGTGATTTATTCAGAAAGTTTGTTTCAACGAAAACTATTGTATCTGGATCATTTAGAAATAACACTATCAAGATAAACAAAAAAAAAAAGAAGAAATCATTTTTATTTATTTCTAATGGAAATCCAGCTGCGTCACCTTCAATGTTACATGGAAGATTTAACTTTAATGTAAAAAAATTTTTCTCTTCTGATCTCAAATTATTGAATTATATTCAGGAGTATTGCGAAAGGAATAAAATAATTTTAAAAATTTGTTTAAAATTTTACGGTGAAAAGGGAAATAAAGAATTAAATTTTTTTAGAGAAAATATTAAAAACCAAAATGTAAAATTTTTAACAAAAACAAAATCAAAAGATTTGAGTGATATCTATCAATTAGCTGATAAAAATTTATTAACAATATCTACCCATTCAACTTTTGGTTTAGAAAATTTAAGTAGATTTAATAAAACAGCAATATTTAATAATAAAATAAAACCGTCATATAATGTCATGAATTTATTTTGGAATTACAAACTTCCAAAAAATGGTGACTTTTGGTCTGATGAAAACTTTAATAAAAAAAAAGTAAATTTAATTCTGAATAATCTTAAAAATATGAAGCGCGTATTATGGGAGAGAAAAGTAAAGAGTTTAGCAAATAAATTTATGATATACGATTATCAAAATAAAATAATTTTTAACAAGATAAATGAATTACTCAAAAAAGAGTAAAAATTACGTTTATTTAAAATTTTTCTTAATAGTCAAAATTATCTAATAAATAAGCCCTAAATTAATTCTTTACTGTTCACTTATTGAACGTTATGTTCAATCATTGAACATGAAAAAAATAAAATCGCAAGATGAATTTGAAGTCTTGAGAAAGTTGAATAAAGACACACAACCTTCTCAAAGAGAGATGGCTAAACAACTAGGTTTTAGTTTAGGAAAATTAAATTATTGTCTTCGTGCACTAAAGGATAAAGGCCTGGTAAAGTTAAAGAATTTCCAAAAACAAAAAGAAAAAGTTAAATATTTCCAATCTTACATACTCACTCCAAAAGGTGTCACAGAGCGAACTAAACTAACTTTAAATTTCATGAAAAGAAAAATGAAAGAGTATGATGAATTAAAAAAAGAACTTGAAAAGAAATAGATATGTGGACCGTAATAAAAATTGATCGAAAAAAACTTAATTTTTTAAAAACTGATTTAAAAAATAAAATTAAGTCAGAGACAGTAATATACTCACCAAAAACTTACATAGGATATAAAAGAGCAAATAAAAAAAATACAATTAGAGAAATCCATTTATTAGGAGATTATATTTTTTGCTACAATAAACATTTTGATAAAAGCAATATTTTGAATAGGCTTAAATTTTTAAGAGGTATAAAACACCTTTTGATAGGTTCAATTAACTCACAAAAAGAAATAAAATTTTTTATTGATAAATGCAAAAAAAATGAGACACATGACGGTTATATTACAAATAATTTTTACGATTTATGTTTGAAAAATGAGTACAAATTTTTGTCTGGTCCTTTTGCTGATAATATTTTTAAAATTTTAGAATTTCAAAAAAATAAAATAAAAATATTGGTCGGAACTATTAAAACTACTATTAAAAAGGACGAAATAGCATTCAGACCAGCCTAAAAATTTAAACAATGAAAATAAATGTAAAATACATATTTTGCAAAGTGCGGAGCTATGAAAAAAAATGAGCACAACAGTTCCTGGATTCTGGTATCATCATAGTAAAGAAAATAGAAAATTCACAATTTGTACGACAAATTATTATCATTTTGAAAAATTTACTAAAAAATTAAAAATTGTAGATGAAGCTTATCCACTATTCTTAAAAAGTATTTCTAATCAATTGAATAAAGTACACAGATTAAATTGGAAAACAAATGATTGGGAAATAATTATTGGAACATGGGTAAAAAAATATTTAATCGTAATAGCTGACAGAATGTCAATCATAGAAAATAATATTGATAAAGGCGATGAATTTTTTTTTCAAAAAAAAAAAAAATCAAGCGTTAGCTTGAACTCAAGAGACATTTCTGAATTTATAAGTAATATTTTTAATGATGATTGGAATGAAGAGATTTTTATCAGGTTACATAATTACAAAGTTACAAATGATTTAAGCAATTTACTTTTTAAAGAAAAAATAAATATTAAATACATAAAAAAATCTTTACTAAAAAAATTTAAAATTCAGATTTATAATTTAATTACAAATATATATGTAAAGATTTTCTGCTCAAAAAGTAGAATTATTTTCTTTAAGCCTTATTTCGGCAGTAAAATAAAATTTTTATCATTACTAGTTGATTTAAAGGAATTTCCAATAATATATTATTTAGATAATGATCCAATAAATGTTCAATATGATCCAGAATTAAGAAGTAAAATAAATTTAAATTTACATCAAACTGAATTTTATAAAATTGCATCATTGTTATTTAACGAATGTTTTCCAAGGATTTATTTGGAGGGTTTTTCTGAAATCTTAAATAAAATAAAAAAAACAAGTTTGCCAAATAATAAAAAAATTATATTTACTTGTAATATCCATAATGATTCTATTTTCAAATTTTGGACTGCAATTCAAAAAAATATTGGAGCAAAATTAATAATTGCTCAACACGGTGGTGGATATAATTTATTTAAATATGATGAAAAAAGAGACTATCAATTAAGTATTTGTGATAAATTTCTCACTACCGGATGGAGTTACAAAAAATATGAAAAAAAAATTGAAAAGTTTTCAATTATTTCTAATGAAGTTTACAGGGATAAAAGTGATTATGGTGATAAAATTTATCTAATTATGAATAATTATGATAATTATATTTATTCCGCAGATTATTTCACCTCCATAGATCTGATAAATAGTGAAAAAAATAGAAATTATTTAGAGTTGCATGAAATTTCAGAGTTTTTAGACAAATTAAATCCAGAAATAAGAAAAAAAATAATTTTAAGACCTCACCCTAATCATAGAAGAAGACACACAACTAAACATTTTGAAGAAGTTTTTAAAGATAAAATTACGATAAATAGTAATTTTAAAATACCAGTAATGAAATTATTAAAAGAAGCAAGAATTAATATTGTTCCCCAACCTTATGGTACTACATTTGTACATTCCATGTCTAAAAATTATCCTACTGTTACATTGTTTCCACACGATCTTGTATATTTAAATTATGAAACTAAAAATGTTTTTGAGGGTTTATTCAACGCAGGTATTTGTCATAAAGACAGCGAAAGTTTAAAATCATTTATAGAAAAAAATTTTCACAATTATTCCAAGTGGTGGGAGTCCGCAAAAACTCAAAATGCCAAAAATCTATTTTGCGAAGTGCAGGGTAGAGTATTACCAAATAGAATGGAATTGTTAAGAGATATACTTTTAAAAGAAAAAAAAAAAATAACATAAAAGTATATTATAAAGAAATAAAATACTATAGAAATTAAATTACAGAATGGGAAATATTACAAAAAAATTTCATAATCTAATTACAAAAAAAAATCGAAACTTCTCTGTTGATTTGGACTCAAGTTCAGTTAGCGAAATAAATAAATTAGTTAATTTAAGCTCAGAGAAAAAATTTAATTTGAAGAATAAAAAAAATTTAAAATCTTTAGATTTATCTGATTTAAAAAAGATTGATCAAAATATAAGAGGAATATATCAAAAAAAATTAGTAAGAATTTTAAAACCAAAGATAGAAAAAATTACAAAACATATCTTTAATGACAATGAGTTATCAGATTTTAGAGTAGGCGGTCAATGTAAATATAAAAAGGTCTATAAATCTTCAGTAAATAAAAAAATTCAATATAAAAAATATAAAAATTTAAAAGAGTATAATTTACCTCTGACTGATGAGCTTTTATGTTTCTCTACTAAGCCTCACCAGGATCTTTCTAATCAAGGATTTAGAAGCACAATGTCCTTAATTTTTTATCTTCAACTCACAGATCATTATAATGAAACTTGCTTGATGCAAAATGCGGAATTTAAAAATAAATCTGGACTTTTTGATTTTGATAGCGACAAACACTATCCAAATGCAATAAAAAAAAAAATATCGAAAAATTTTAAATGGTATGTTCCTAAAAGTATGAAGTCAGGTAAAATTTTTGTAATGGATAGCATCACACCACACAATAGTAATTCTGTATCTTCAATACCAAGACTTGCAATAAATGTTAAAATTCAACCAAGATCACTTAACTATATTTATAAAATATTTAATTTAAAAAAATCTTTTAAAAATAATTTAAAATTTAATTTTGAGAGACTAGAAGATGATCTTCAACAATGCGTAATTTATTCAAATTCTCTAAATTTTGAGCTAGCAGTTCTTTATTGTATGCAAAGAAAATTTGATAAGGCTTTTGAAACTTTTAATAAATTCACTTTAAGTAAATTTCCTATAATAAAAATAGAAAAAATTTTTGCAGGTGCTTTGCTAAGAAAAACTTTTGAAACAATTACAATCAATGATGCAAGAAATATTTACAATAAGAATATTAAATATGCAGACTTATCTTGCGCAGACTCTATATTAAGAACTTTTAAATAATTAATCAAATTATGAAGAAAATATTAGTAATTGGAGGCTGTGGCTATATTGGAAGAGTTCTTATAGAAGATCTTATCAAAAATAATTATAAGGTAATTAATATTGATTTAAGGATTTACGAAGATCAAAATAAAGATTTAAATATTAGCACTAGTGAAAAAATCGTTCATTTAGACTTTAGAAACACAGATAAACTAAAAAAATATTTAGCTTTAGTAGACCAAGTGGTAATATTAGGTGGTTTAGTTGGTGATTATATAACAAATAAATATTTGAAATTATCAGAGTCAATTAATGTTTCTGGAATTATTAATTTAATAGATGCTTGCGAACTACAAAATAATATAAAAAACTTAGTTTTTATATCCACCTGTTCTAATTATGGTATCACTAAGAAAAATGTACTTGTAAAAGAAGATCATGAATTAAGACCTTTATCACCATACGCTAAAGCCAAGGTTAAAATTGAACATCACATTCTCTCAAAAAAAAAATCAGGTTTAAGCAGGACAATTTTAAGGTTTGCTACAGCTTTTGGTAATTCGCAACGAATGAGATTTGATTTAACGGTAAATCATTTTTGTTATTCAATGTTTAAAGATAATAAAATAGAGGTTTATGACCCAGACACTTGGAGACCATATTGTCATGTGAAAGACTTTTCGAGAATAATAATTAAAGTTTTAAACTCAGATAAAGATCAAATACAAAATCAAGTTTATAATGTTGGAAGTGATATTAATAATTTTACTAAGTCTGGAATAGTTAACTTAATTAGAGAGAAATTACCTAATTCAAAAGTAGTTCTGAAAAAAGGTGGTATTGACAAAAGGGATTATAGAGTGTCATTTGAAAAAATTAACAAAGAATTAAACTTTTCAACTGTGTACTCAGTTTCTGATGGAATTGATGAGATAATAAAGATTCTACAAAGCGCTGAACATGATTACTTTAAAGAGGATGCACTTAAATTTCGAGGAAATTTCAATATTTTAACAAATGTCAAATAAAAACTTTAAAAAATTTTCATTTTCTTGCCTTTTTAAAAAAAATAAAAATTTAAATTTACATGAACCCTCATTTGATAGTCAGGAAATCAAAGATATAAAAACATGTATTAAGAAAAAAAATGTTTCAACTTCTGGATCACTTACAAAAATATTTGAAAAAAAAATTTCCTCTATAATTAAATGTAAACATGTAATAGCTACTAACAGCGGCACTTCAGCCTTACACTTAGCTTTAATTACTTTAGGTATCCAAAAAGGAGACGAGGTTCTTATGCCATCTTTAAATTATATAGCCAGTGCCAACGCTTGTCTTTATTTAGAGGCCAAACCTCATTTTGTCGATGTAGACGCAGAAACACTCGGAGTAGATCCTAAAAGTCTAAATGAATATTTATTAAAAAATACATTTTTAAATAATGGGAAATGTATTAATAAAAAAACTAAAAATCAAATTAAGTCAATTATTTGCTTACATACATTTGGACACCCTTGTAAAATTATTGAAATAATAAAAGTCTGTAGAAAATTTAATTTGAGTATTATCGAGGACGCCGCAGAGGCTTTAGGTAGTTACTATAAAAAGAGACACGTTGGAAACTTTGGCGATATAGGAATTCTAAGTTTTAATGGAAACAAGATAATCACTACTGGTGGGGGTGGTGCAATTTTAACTAACAATTATAAGTATGCTAAAAAGATTTTAAATTTAGCGACAATTTATAAAAAAAAACACCCATGGAAATATGAATACGATAATCTTGGTTATAATTATAGAATGCCAAGTTTAAACTCTGCAATTGGCTTATCACAAATAAAAAAACTAAAAAATTTTGTAACTAAAAAAAGACTTTTATATAGAATTTATGAAAAAAAAATTTCAAAATTCAAACTGTTTCAATTATTTAAAGAACCCATAGATTGTAAAAGTAATTATTGGCTTCAAACGGTAATACTTAAAAACGATAACATTAGACTTCGAAATCAAATTATAATCAATTCACACAAAGATGGTATAAAAGTAAGACCTGTTTGGAGACCTTTACATAAATCAAAATATTTGAAAAGTATGCCACGAATGAAACTTAAAAATACTCAAATTTTAGAAAACCGATTGATAAATTTGCCAAGTAGCCCCGATATAACAAACATTTTAAATTAATATGAAAAATAAGCTTAAAAAAGCGAAAATAGAACTTAATAAAAAAGGATGGACCGTTGTTGAAGGTTTTTTAACAAAAAAACAAGTTTCAAATTATAAAAAAAATATTTTTGAGTATTTAAAAAAAAATCATTTAAATTTTAAAGGAAGACATATAAATTATGTTGGTAATACAAAAAAATTTTCAGATATACACTCTTTTCACAAAATGGAGGAATATAAAAAAGTTAAAGATTTTTTTTACAAAGGTAAGATATATAAATACGCTCACGCTCTTTTAAATAATTCAACACCAGAACTTAGAGCCAGTGAATTATTCAAAAAACCTAAAAGATCTGGTCTAAAAGCTTCTCCTCATCAAGATGATTTTTATTGGAATGTAAAGGGTAATAAAGGCATTACTTTTTGGATAGCATTGGACAAGGCTAATAAAAAAAATGGTACAATGTATTATTATACTGCATCCCATAAGCTGGGTTTGCTAAAACATAAACCTTCGTTCGGAAAAGGGACTTCCCAAACTATTAAAAATTCAAAAGTTTTCAAAAAATTTAAAAAAGACTATCTTAATTTAAAAATAGGAGATATGGCAGTGCATAGTTCTTTAGTAATTCACGGTAGCGAAGAAAATCTTTCGAATTCAAATAGAGCTGGTTGGACCTTTGCTGTAAAGCCTAAATATAGCCAATATGATAAAAAAAGAACTTTTAAATTTGTAAAAAGTTTAAATAAACAAATCAAATTAAGAGAAAAAAATGCCAGGATTTGAATTAATTAACAATTTAGAGAAAAAGGCTGTAAATAAAATTTTTTCAGAGGGGGCAGTATTTTTTGCCCATGGTTTTAATAAACTAAGAAAAAAATTTCATGTAAGAGAATTTGAATTAGTCGCAAGAAAAAAAATGAAATCAAAATTCTCACTAGCTGTCACTAGCGGTACTTCAGCTACTCTTATCGCATTAAAGGCTTTAGGGGTTAAACCTGGAGACGAGGTTATTACACAGTCATTCAACTTTATAGCAACTGTTGAGGCTATTATTGAGTGCGGAGCTAAACCTGTAATCGTAAATATAGATGACACTTTAAATATGTGCCCAAAGGATTTAAAAAAAGTAATAACAAAAAAAACAAAAGTAATAGTTCCTGTACACATGCTTGGGGTTTCAGCAAGCATGAAAGAAATACTTAAAATTGCTAAAAATAAAAAAATACCTGTTTTGGAGGACAACTGTGAGTCAATGGGTGCTAAATATAAAAAAAGATATCTAGGCTGTGTTGGTGATGTTGGTGTTGTTAGTTATGACTATGGCAAGACTATAACAACTGGCGAAGGCGGAATGATTTTTACAAACAATAAAAAAATTTTCAAATATTGTAAGGAATATCATGATCACGGACATGAATTAAACCCAAAATATCCTAGGGGAATGGATACTAAAAGCATAACAGGTTTTAATTATAGAATGACTGAACTTCAAGCTGCAATAGGAAAAGTTCAAATAAAAAGACTTGATTATATTATTAAAGAGAACAAAAAAAGATATGAGTCTATTTTTAATGAAGTCAAAAATTCCTCTCTTATATTTAGGAAGATACCAAAAGAAACTGATCAAATTTTTGATACCTTAATTTTTAAGTGCTTAAATAAATCGAAAAGAAAAAAAATTGTAAAATTATTAAATAAAAAAGGGTTTGGAACTAAAAACTTACCTGATGCTATAAAATGGCATTGTGCATATTACTGGGATCATGCTTTGAGATCAAAACAAATTAAAAAGTTAAAAAAAACAAAAGATCTTTTAGAATTATCTATAGCAATTCCAATATGGTTAAGCAAAACTGTTTCATCATACAAAAGTCTAGGAAAAGAGATTTTAAAATTATTATGATTAAAAATAATAAATTTCATTTTAAAAATCTAAAAAATGTTGTTTTTTTGGGTGAAGATCAATGTTTTAAAGAATTTATCAAATTTAATAATAATTTAGGTATTCAAAGTGAAATTATAACATCACCCAGTCAAGCTTCAAGTTTAGATACTTCACTAAAATTTAAAAAATTTTTAAAATTAGATAAAAATTTTAAAACGTACATAAGTTCTAAATATAAAATTGAAGAAACTTTATTTATATCTGTAGCTTCAAGATGGATATTCACTGAAGCGCTGATAAAAAATTTTTTTAAAAAAAATATAATTAATTTTCATGGACAAAAACTTCCATTTGACTCTGGAGGAGGAAGTTTTTCTTGGAATATTATGCGAAATGATAGAATAGGTGTTCAATTAGTTCATTTAGTTACAAAAGGAATAGATAAAGGACCAATTATCAATTATGAAAAATTTCTCTACCCATATGATTGTAAAATTTCAAAAGATTTTTACATTTTCTTTAATAATAAATTTAAATTTTTTTATAAGAAATTTATAACAAATCTAAAAGCTAAAAAAAAATATGATTTAATTGAACAACCTGATTACATAGGAAGATATAATCCTAGACTATTTACGAAGAAAGATGGATGGATTGATTGGAGTCAATCTTCTGAGGAAATATTTAACTTTATTAACGCATTTGATGAACCCTACGAGGGGGCTTCAACAATGATTGGAAATCAAACATGTAGAATTAAAAAAATACAGTTGCACGGTGGTGAAGGCAAGAATCATCCATATATGTCAGGGTTAATTTTAAGACATGATAAAAAATGGATCGTGGTTGCAACTAAAGATAATAATTGTCTTATAATAGAGTCAGTTACTGATATTAAAAAAAAAGATATTCTACAAAAAATTAAGCCCGGTCAAAGATTTTATACGGATTTTAAAAAACTTAATTATTCAAAAAGTAAAAGAGCTTTTTTTAACAGTAAAGGTCTAAAAATTAAATAAACATGAAAAAAAAAATCATTTTGGTAGGGGGTGGAAGTCATGCTAACTCATGTGCAGAACTTATCGAACAGGAAAATATGTACTCAATACAAGGAATAATTGACGAAAAAAAACCTGGAAAAGGCATACTTCAGAAATATAAGTATCTCGGTGGAGATTTAAATTTAATCAAATTAAATAAATCAGTAAAGTTTGCAATAGTAACTATTGGACACATAGATAAACCTTTAACTAGAAAAAAATTATTTGAAAAAATTGAAAAATTAAATTTTAAAGTCCCCGTAATAACATCTCCCTTGTCTTTAATTTCCAAAAACTCAAAAATAGGAATTGGAACCATGATATTTCACAACGTTATTATTAATTCAAATGTAGAGATTGGTGAAAACTGTATTATAAATAATAAAGCACTTATAGAGCATGATGTTGAAATTGGAGATAATTCACATATTTCAACAGGGTGTCTTGTCAATGGTTCAACAAAAATTGGATCTAATACATTTATAGGAAGTGGATCAATAATCAAAAATAATATAACTGTCGGCAATAACTGCTTTATAAGAATGGGAACGATCGTTTCAAAAAATATTCCAAATAATTCAAGATTTTAATCAAAAATGAAAACAATAATTATTGCTGAGGCTGGAGTGAACCATAATGGTAATCTTAAGCAAGCATTAAAGCTAGTAGACTATGCCGCAAAGGCGAAAGCTGATTTTGTAAAATTTCAAACTTATTCTACAAATGAGTTAGTGCAAAAAAATTTAAAACTTGCTAGGTATCAAAAGAAAAATTTAAAAAAAGCTACCTCTCAGTATAAATTATTAAAAAAATATGAGCTTTCTGAGGCAGATCATAGAAAAATTTTAAAAAGATGTAGGGCCAAAAAAATTAAATTTTTATCAAGTCCTTTTGATTTAAAAAGTATTGATTTACTTCAAAAACTTAAATTAAACACATTTAAAATTCCGTCAGGAGAAATCACAAATATACCTTACTTAAAAAAAATAGGATCTTTAAAAAAAAGAATAATTTTATCTACAGGAATGTCAAATCTTAAAGAAATTCAAAACGCAATAAAAATCCTTAAGGATAATGGTACAAAAAAAACACAAATATCCCTATTACATTGTAATACAGAATATCCAGCCAATCCTAAAAAATTAAATTTACTTTCAATTCAATTTTTAAAAGAAAAATTTAAACTTGTAACTGGTTATTCTGATCATTCAGAAGGTCAACTAGCATCTCTATCGGCTGTTTCTCTCGGGGCTAAAATTATTGAAAAACATTTTACTTTAAATAAAAATTTGAAGGGACCAGATCATAAAGCAAGCTTGTCCCCTGAAGAGTTAATAACTCTTGTAAGACAGATTAGAAATCTTGAGGGTATGCTTGGCGATAATAATAAGAAGCCTTATAAAGAAGAGTTAGAAAATATTAAATATATTAGAAAATATATACTAGCAAAAAAAACTATTAAAAAAGGTCAATTTTTTAACAATAATAATTTAACAACAAAAAGATCAGGGAGAGGAATCCCTGCAGAAAACTGGCAAAAAATTTTAGGCAAGAAGTCAAAATATAATTTTTCTCCTGATGAAAACATCAAAATCTAAAAAAATTTGTATGATAACTGGTTCGAGAGCTGAATTCGGTCTCTTAAAAAATCTTATTAATGAATTGATTAAGAGTAAAAAAATTGAAATCAAATTAATTGCAACAGGCTCTCATCTTTCAAAAAAATATGGTTTTACATTAGATGAAATAAAAAAAGAAAAAATTAAAGTTGAAAAAAAAATTAATCTTAATCTCAAAAAAGATAATTCTGAAGGGCTTTCTTCGTCAATATCAATGGGATTAAAAAAATTTGTAAGTTTGTTTAAGAAATTAAGTCCCGAATCCATCCTAGTAGTTGGAGATAGATTTGAGATTTTTACCGTTGCACTCGCAGCTACTATATGTAGAATTCCAATATGCCATATTCACGGAGGTGAACTTACTGAGGCTTTATTAGATGACGTCTTTAGACATTCAATAACAAAAATGTCCCACTTACACTTTGCAGCCACTCAAACCTATAAAAAGAGAATTATTCAGTTAGGAGAAAACCCTAAAAGAGTTTTTAACGTTGGAGGTTTAGGTGTTGACTCAATTAAATCATATAATTTTTTGACAAAATCTGAGATAGAAAAACGTTTAAATTTTAAATTTCTAAAAAAAAATATTTTAGTAACTTTTCATCCAGAAACATTAAATAAAGAAAGTACAAAAAAAAATTTTACAAGTTTACTAAATGCTCTTGAAAAACTAAAAAATACTAACATAATTTTTACTATGCCAAATCATGATCTTGATTCCTCTATTATTCACGCTTTAATTTTAAAATTCGTAAAAGGGAAAAAAGATGCATATTTTTTCAAATCTCTTGGTCAAAAGGTTTACTATTCATGTTGCAAGCACATTGATTGTATGGTCGGTAATTCTTCTAGTGGTCTATTGGAAATGCCTTCATTTAAAAAATATTCAATTAATTTAGGAGATAGACAAAAAGGAAGAATTAAAGCTGCGTCTGTGATAGATTGTAAATTTAGCTCAAATGAAATCCTCAGGAAAATTAACTACGCTTTAAATGAAAAAAATCAATCAAAAATTCAAGGTGTAAAAAATCCCTATGGATATGGAGGGGCGTCAAAAAAAATTGCCTCAATTCTAGAAAGAATAAAATTCGAAAAAATAATTAATAAGAAGTTCTACGATATTTTATAATTATGAAAATTTTATTTATTGGGACTGTTTTATTCTCAAAAAATATATTTGATGAAATAAGAAAATCAAAAAATACGTTAGTCGGTGTTATAGGAAAAAAAAATAACAAATTTAATTCTGATTATTTTGATATAACCAGATATGCTAAAAGATTAAATATTAATGGAATTTATACTAAAAATATAAATTCAAAAAAAACGATAAGCTGGATAAGAGAAAAAAAACCAGATTTGATTTTTTGCATTGGATGGAATAATTTAATTAAAAAAGAAATTTTAAATATACCATCAAGTGGGATCATCGGATATCATCCTAGTGACCTCCCAAAAAACAAAGGAAGACACCCAATAATATGGTCATTAGCTTTAGGACTTAACAACATAGGATCAAGTTTTTACTTTATGAATGAAAAAGCTGATAATGGAAGAGTGATATCAAAACGAATTTTAAAATTAACAAAAAATAGCAATGCTTATACTGTTTATAATCAGCTAATCAAGATTGGAAAAAAACAAGTGAGACGAATTTTAATGGATCTTAAAAAAAATAAAATTAGATCTTTCAAACAAAAAAAAACAGGACAAAATTTATGGAGAAAAAGAAATTTTCATGATGGCGTTATAGACTGGCGAATGGATGCAAAAAGGATTAAAGATTTAGTGAATGCACTTTACATGCCATATCCAGGAGCAAATTTTATAGCTAAAGGTAAAAAAATTATTTTGTGGAAATGTAAAATTGTTAGTAATAACGTTAAAAACATTGAGCCAGGAAAAATTTTAAATTTAAGAAATAATAAGCCTATTATTAAATGTGGATCAAATGCCCTAAAGTTAGAAAAATTTGAGCCAAAATTAAATTTTAAAAATATAAATTACTTATGAAATCATTAATAATATCACCACATCCTGATGACGAAGTTCTTGGCGCAGGTGGAACTTTGTTTAAGAGAAAAAAACAAAAAAAAAATCTTTATTGGATTATTGTTACAAAAATAAAGCCAAGCAAATCTAATAAAAAAAAAATCGCTGAAAGATCATTAGAAATAATAAAAATTGCAAAATTGTTTGGATTTAAAAAAACTTTTCAATACAATTTTTACACAACTGAACTAAATAATAATTCTAAAAAAAAACTTATAAATGAATTTACAAAAACCTTTAAAGAAATAAAACCTAACGAAATTTTTGTTCCGCATTTTTCAGATGTACATTCGGATCACCAAGTAATTTCTGATGTAATTTCAACATGTACTAAGAATTTTAGATTTCCTTTTATAAAAAAAATACTAGCTTATGAAGTTCTCTCAGAAACAGACTTTAATCTTAATAGAAAAAAATTTTTTTTCCCGAATCATTATGAAGATATTTCAAATTTTTTATCTAAGAAGAAAAATGCTATGAAAATATATAAATCTGAATTAAAAAATTTTCCATTTCCAAGAAGCATTAAAAGTATCGATGCTTTAGCAAAATATAGAGGTTCTCAAATAGGAAAAAAAGCGGCAGAAAGCTTTGAGCTTTTAAAAAATATAGAATAAATATGAAAAAAAAAATTTATATTAAAGCAGTTTTAAAAAAAACAAACACATTAAATGATGCAATAAAAAATCTATCAAAAACAGGGTTGCAGATTTGTTTTATCTGTGATGGGAAAAAATTGATTGGAACCATCACTGATGGAGATATTAGAAGAGCACTTCTGAAAAAAAAAAGTTTAGAAACTCAAATTAAAGAAGCTATGAATAAAAATTATATATTTATTCAAAAAAACTCTTCAATAAAAAAAGCAAAAATATTAATGAATCTGTATAAGATAAATCAAATACCTGTAATTGATAAAAATAATAATTTATTAGATGTATTTTTTTCAGAGACAATCGAAACATCTTTGCAATATGAAAACCCGGTAATAATTATGGCAGGTGGATTTGGTAAAAGATTAATGCCATTAACCAAGAACTGTCCTAAGCCACTTTTGCCAGTTTTAGGAAAACCTGTAATTGAACACATTATAAATAAATTAAAAAGTGAAGGATTTAAAAATATTTTTATCTCAACCCATTATCTTTCAAGCATGATAAGAGAATATTTTGGAAATGGTAAAAATTTTGGAGTGACAATAAATTATATTGAAGAAAAGAAACCTTTAGGCACAGCTGGATGCTTATCGAATTTTGTGTCAAATAGTGATAAAGATTTTATTGTTTGTAATGGGGATGTTCTCACAGATATATCTTTTTCACACCTTTTAGACTACCATTCGAGAAATAAATCAATTGCTACTATGGCTGTAAGAGAGTATTTCTGGAAACATCCATTTGGAGTAATCAAGACAAATGGTCTAAAAATTAAATCCATTATAGAGAAGCCGATTGAAAAAACATATATTAATGCAGGAATATATGTTTTTAAAAATAGAATAACAAAAATATTAAAAAAAGATAAAAAAATAGAGATGCCAGATTTCTTCAGATTATTAAGAAAAAGAAAATATAGCACTATAGTATTCCCTATGTTTGAAAATTGGCTGGATATTGGAGATACAAAAGAATATGCGCATGCTCAAAAAGAATATTATTAAAAATAAAATAGTTGTATTGATTCCAGCTAGGGGAGGCAGTAAAAGGATTAAGTCAAAAAACTTGTACATGATAGGTAATAGACCATTGATTGCTTGGTCTATTGAGGCTGCTAAAAAAGAAAAAATTATTGATAAAGTTTATGTTTCCACAGATGATAAAAATATATCTTTTTATGCAAAACATTACGGAGCAGAAATCCATAGACGAGAAAAAAAATATTCAAGCGATAGTTCTCTCGTCCATGAAACAATAAATTCTTTTTTAAATTTTTTAGATAAAAAAAAAAACTATAAACCAAACATTTTAGTAATTTTAGAGCCTACATCTCCATTTCGTGAAAAATATTTAATTAAAAATTGTATCAAGAAATTGATCAAGACAAATTCTGACTCTATAGCTACTTTTATTTCAGTAAAAACACACCCGCATAGATCATGGTTTTTGAACAAAAATGGGAAACCAATTTCTTATTCAAAGAAAAATGCTTGGAAGTTAAGTCAAAAACTTACACCTGCTTATGAATTAGATGGTTCCCTCTATGCTTTAAAATTAAAAAAAAAAAACAATTTTTCAAACGGTTTATTAATTGGAAAAAGCACATCATATATATGTGATAGTAACAATAAAATTGAAATCGATAATGAGAAAGATATTAAATACGCAAATTTAATTTATGAAAATTTAAATAGTAAAGGTTGGTGAAATAATATGAAAAAAATAAAAAGAATTCATGATAAAATTTATCTAAGAGAGAATAATTATGAAAAACCTAAACAAATCCATTCATTGATTTGTAACTTGACTAAAAGATCCTTAAATAATTCTAAGAATTTTGATGGAACAATAGTAGATTTTGGTTCTGGCAATGGAGAATTATTATTTAATTTACAAAAAACTTTTCCAAAAGCAAAATTAAATGGAATAGAAATTAACAAATCTTTAGTCAAAATGTCATCAAATAAATTAAAAAAGAATAATGTAAAGATTTTTTTGGGCTCGGTTTTAAATAAACGAATTTTAAAAAATAATTTTTCAGATATTTCTGTTTCTTGTGGAGTTTTACCTATATTTGATGACTATAAATTATATTTAAATAATTTAATTAAATTCACTAAAAAAAAAGGAAAAATATTCATTGCATCATTATTTAATAATTTTCCTCTAGATGTTTATATAAAGTATCAAAGAAGTAAAGATTTCAAGAAAAATTTTTTAGAATCAGGATGGAATATTTTTTCCAAAGAAACAATTTTGAAATTTTTAAAAAAAAATAAGAAAATAAAAAAAATTTATTATAAAGATTTTCAATTAAGAAAAAATTTAGAAAAAAATGTTAATGATCCGGTCAGGTCATGGACATTCCGAAATAAGAATGGTAAATTAATCACTACTAATGGATTAAGTCTAATTTTACCAACATCAATTTTATGTATTGAATTAAAATGAGTAAA
>MDTB01211940.1_pt1 | contig 18202 bp, 14 predicted proteins | sample 811161 | NCBI WGS metagenome assembly MDTB01 (sample SAMN05326650, study PRJNA326480) | marine metagenome | isolation source: seawater | place: Mediterranean Sea | collected 2009
TCTGGACTTCTTTACGAGAAGCGAGGGCGTGGGTTCGCACGCTGGCTTGGGCACTGCTGGGCTTAGTTGTTTTTCAGGGCTTGCTCGGGGGGGCTCGTGTCCTCTTCGATCAGTTGAATACGCAAGCGGAGAACAACTTAGTCGCTCAATTCTTTCTCGTCGCTCACGCATCGGGGGCGATGTTTGTCCTCACCTTACTTGTCAGTATCACCATCGCCTGCTCCCGATCTTGGATCGAGGGTCGCTGGCAAATGCCGGAAGCGCTCTCTTTGGGTTCTTTGAAGCGTTGGTCTCTGATTGCTTACGGGGCAACCTTTGTCCAAATTTTCATCGGGGCAGTGATGCGGCATGCGGATGCGGGGCTGGCAATTGCTCGTTTTCCCTTGGCGAATGATTCATCGCTCATTCCCGCTTATTGGAATTTTCCGGTGGCCATTCATTTTGCCCATCGTGTCGGTGCTCTGCTCTTGACGGGTCTGTTGCTGTGGCTGTGCGTCCGACTCTGGCGCTTTCGGGGTGTGGATCGGCTCTTTGCTTTCTTTCCTTTGGTGATTGCGGGAGTGCTGTCATTGCAAATTTACTTGGGTGCCTTGACTATTTGGACGGCAAAAAACCCGTATTCGGCGACGATGCACCATTTGGTGGGTGCCTTTCTGCTTGCGAGTGTTTGGGGGATCGCTTTTATTTTAAATCGCAATCCTGAGTCAAATTAAACACGCTGCATTGCCTTGACTCGAACTGTCTGTATGCATGGCCTCTTTTAATGATTTTTACCAACTGACGAAACCGAGGCTGAGTTTTTTGTCGCTGTTCTCGGCTTTAATTGGTTTCGCCATCGCCCCGAAGTCGGCGGTACCCTCATGGGCGCTGCTCTACACGGTACTTGTTTCTTTGGGAATTGCCTGCTCTGCGGGGGGGGCGGCTGTTTTAAATCAATGGATGGAGCACCGTCTGGATGGCTTGATGGAGCGAACTAAGGACCGCCCGATTCCAGCGGGGCGCGTACGCCCAGTGACCGCTTTGTGCTTCGGGCTACTTTTGTCTGGCACTGGTTTAGGAATTCTTTATGGGCTGAGTTCGCCTCTGACCGGTTCATTGGCTTTGCTCACCTTGCTCTCCTACCTCCTTCTCTACACGCCCTTTAAGAAACTGAGTCCGATTAACACGCTGATTGGGGCCTTCCCCGGTGCACTGCCTCCATTAATTGGCTGGTCGGCTGCAGAGGGCTCTTTGTCCTTGATGGCGGGTCTGCTCTTTGCCCTGCTCTTTTTCTGGCAGATGCCTCATTTTTATGCTTTGGCTTGGCTCTACCGAGAGGACTATGCCTCAGCGGGCTTTAAAATGCTGACGGCAATCGATCCGAAAGGAACTGCCGTGGGTCAACGCAGTTTTATTTATACGCTTATACTGGTGGCTATCACCCTCTTGCCTTTTTATTTTGGCTTCACTTCGCTGATTTATCTCATCGCAGTCTCGGCTCTCAATTTGTATTTCCTCTTCAGAGCATACGCTTTTATGAGAGCGACGGATAAGGGAACTCAAGCACGCAATTTATTTATCGCTTCAATCCTCTATCTTCCCTTACTTTTGCTTCTTTTATGCTTGGATAGTGCGGTGTTTAATTTTTAATGGCGATATGGGATTATGCATGACATTCACCGAGGCTTTGCCTTCGATTAATGCGGGACTAAATGCCACAGCTACGCTCTTGCTCACGCTGGGCTTTATCTGTATCCGAAAGAAAGAGGTGCGGCTACACCGCATCTGCATGGGTTCTGCTTTTTTGGTCTCTGTAATTTTTTTAGCCTTCTACCTCTTACATAAATACTTGGTTCAAGGAGTCCACACGCCGTTTGCCGGCGAAGGCTTTTGGCGAAGCTTTTACTATGGGATGCTCATCTCGCATATCATCTTAGCTATTGTCATTGTACCTCTAATCCTGCGGACGCTCAGCTTAGCCCTAGCCAATAAAGTAGAACAACACCGCGCTTGGGCACGCTGGACTTTCCCTATTTGGTACTATGTCTCAGTGACAGGTGTCTTGGTCTACTGCTTCCTCTATCAATGGTTTTAAAGTTTTCTCTACTCTGCTTTGAGTAAGTGCAGAGGCTGGCTGGAGAGACAGTTCGATTGTGCCCTTTTAGAATCCTTTTATTAATTTTTTTATTAGTTTAGCTTGTAACGCAAACGAACTCGCTTTTATTCAGTCTGACAAATTACACATTTTGTTCCAATTTAATTCTGTAGTATGAAACAATTGAAGGTATTTAGGGTATGGTTGATAGGTTTACTGACACTTATTTTTCTAAGTGGTTGTGATTTAAATACGCGCATGTCCACATTCACGGCTAAGGGACCCGTTGCCGAGACGCAATTGGATTTGTTTATGCTTACGGTTTGGGTGACGGGATTTATTTTCCTCGCTGTGGGTGGGGTCTATGTCTATGTCGTGATCCGCTTTCGGGACAAGAAGGACGGTAATGATAGCATCCCCAGCCAAGGTCACGGTAATCCCATGGTTGAGTTGGGTTTGATCGGTGTGTCCATTTTGCTATTGGTGATCATCGCCGTGCCCACTTTGCAGGGTATTTGGTATACGCATGATGTGCCTGAAGATCCATCCTCTCTGATGGGGGCTTGGTATGATAACCCAGAGACACCCATTTCTGAGACTGCGGAAGAGGAACCCTTCACCATCCGGGCGATTGGCTATCAATGGTGGTGGGAATTTGAATACCCTCAATTGGGCATCAGTACTGCCAATGAACTCGTCATGCCTGCAGGTCGCCCCATTCATATCGAACTGCGTTCTGTCGATGTGATTCACTCATTTTGGTTGCCAAAAATTGCTGGAAAAGTGGATTTAATTCCCGGTCGCTCTAATTCAATGTGGATTCAAGCGGGTGATTCCAGAGATGCTTGGCGTTCAAAAACGGGCTTTTCTGGTTCGGATGAGGCGGCAGAATCTGCTTATTTAAACTACCTTTCTGAAGAAATTTATGATTACTATTATGGGCAGTGCGCAGAATACTGCGGGGACTCCCACGCTCGTATGCTCTTCCGTGCCCACGTAGTTAGCGACGGGGATTTTTACGATTGGGTCAACACGATGAAGGTCGGCCATACTGAAGCTCCAGAGGGTATGAGTTGGGAGGACTGGTATGCCCTCTATGATGAAAGTCCTGAATTATTGACTGGTGATTTACACGAAGGTTTAAAGCTGTTCATGGGGCGCGCGCTGTGTGCGACCTGCCACGCCGTTGAAGGCAACCCTCGTGCAGTTGGAGTAGCCGGTCCGAATTTGACATACTTGGCGGATCGACACTCGATTGCCGCCGGCTGGTTGAATCACAGAAATGAGGATAACTCCGTTGACAAAGAAGCACAGTTGGCTAATTTTATCCATTGGATTAAGCATACGGACGATGTCAAACCTGGCAATCTCATGTGGAAGGCTAAAGGTGCAGGTATTGGCGAGCTCGATCCCCTTTTAAATGATGATGAAATTCGAAAAATCAGTCTATACCTACAAAGTTTACAATAAAAGCTAAGGTCTTTCTATGAGCTCAGAGACAACTATCGACACAACTATCGTAACGCATCCTTCTCAAAGCAGCGAGATCGCTGACTTGAAGCCTGAACGCAGTGACATTGGATTACTTCGACCTGATCACTCAAAAAATGTGTTCATCGACTGGCTGACAACCGTGGATCACAAGAAAATCGGTTTGATGTACGGGACACTGGCGCTGTTCTTCCTCTTAGTGGGGGGACTTGAAGCGCTGATCATCCGTACGCAGTTGGCTGTTCCTGAGAACGACTTGATCTCCGCTCAGCGCTACAACCAGTTGTTCACTATGCACGGAACGACGATGATTTTCTTGGCGATCATGCCCCTGAACGCCGCCTTTTTCAACTTCCTTGTCCCCTTGCAAATCGGGGCTCGGGATGTGGCCTTCCCTCGCATCAATGCTTTCAGTCTCTGGGCTTTTGTCGCGGGAGCTCTGGTGATCAATTTTGGCTGGCTCCTGCAGGCTCTTGAAGCTTTTGGATTGTTTTCTGCCTCGGGTCCTACTGCTGGTATGAATGATTTCGTCCCTGCCATGGGCTGGTTTGGTTACGCTCCGATCACGGGTAAGGAGTTTACTGGAGCGGGCACAGACTTTTGGATCATGGGGCTGCAAATTCTTGGAGTAGCCTCGCTTTCAGCCTCATTAAACTTTATTGTTACGATTATCAATATGCGGGCACCGGGCGTTAAAATGATGCGTTTACCTGTTTTCACTTGGATGACCTTAATCGTATCACTCTTGATTATTTTCGCCTTCCCTGCGATTACAGTTGCCCTAGCCCAGTTGATGTTTGATCGGGTCTTTGGTACAAATTTCTTCTCGGTTGCCGGTGGTGGTCAACCCATTTTATGGCAGCACTTATTCTGGATTTTCGGACACCCCGAAGTGTATATTCTCGTCTTACCGGCGATGGGCATTGTTTCTGAAGTCCTACCGACCTTTGCGAGAAAACCGCTCTTCGGCTACGCAATTGTAGTCTTTTCGGGAGCGGTGATCGGCTTTCTTGGTTTTGCCGTGTGGTCGCACCATATGTTTACAACGGGATTGGGCAAAATTGCAACTGCTGCGTTTTCATTGCTCACCATGGCCATTGCGGTTCCGACTGGGGTTAAAATTTTCAACTGGGTCGGGACTCTTTGGGGCGGACAGATTCGCTTTCAAGCTCCAATGATTTTCGCACTGGGTTTTGTCTGGATGTTTATGATGGGCGGATTTTCAGGAATCATGCACTCATCTGCTCCTGCCGACGCCCAACAACAAGATAGTTACTTCGTAATTGCCCACTTCCACTATGTAGCAATTGGAGGGATCCTCCTTGCGATTATCTCGGGCATTTACTATTGGCTACCTAAGATGATTGGAAAAATGTGGCAAGGCAGCCTTAATATATGGGTGGCTATTCTTTCCGTGGTCGGACTGAATATTACATTTTTCCCCATGCATTTCTTAGGGCTCTTGGGTATGCCTCGCAGAACGCACACTTACTTGGCGGGCTTTGGATGGGAGACCTACAATCTAGTTTGTACAATTGGTTCTTATATTTTAGCACTGGGTGTCTTACTACTGGTCATCGATATCGTTCGTTGCTTCCGCTCAAAGGTTCCCGCGGGGAACGATCCTTGGGATGCTCGGACGCTCGAATGGGCTACGAGTTCCCCTCCGAAAGTTTACAATTTTGCTCGCACGCCCATCGTCAATGCACGCGATGCCTTTTGGGCAGATAAGTATGGCCCAGAGAATCGCAAAATGAGTGCGATGGATGAAAGCCACGGCATTCACATGCCGAGCCAGTCATGGATGCCTTTGATCGCTTCTTTTGGATTCATTCCACTGGGCTTAGGCATGTCCCTAATGCAGGCAGGGGTTCCGTATTCTGGCTATGTAGCAATTTTAGGGCTTGTCATTCTTGTCATGGGAATCGCATTATGGGCAATAGAAGGTCCCGGAGGCTATCACTTGCATCCGAAAAAAGAAGACCTCTAAGTTTTTTTTGATTATATCAATATGAGTCAGACCGCCTCCCATGACGATGGTCACCACAATTTAATGGTGAATAATAAGAAACTGCTGATGTGGTTATTCCTCGGATCTGACTGCATGTTTTTTGGCACGCTTATATCCACCCACCTCATTTATCGAAAACTCTATCCAGAAGAGTTTGAACCGACCCAACTTTTCAGCTTAGAACTGACTTCCTTTTCAACCTTCATTCTCTTGATGAGTTCCCTCTTGATGGCTTTATCGGTCTCTGCGATGCATAAGGGGCAAATGAAGAGTTTCCGTAGAAACGTGGTCGGGGTAATTTTCTTCGGCTTAATTTTCCTCGGCTGCCAAGTCTATGAGTTTGCTCACTTTGTTCATGAAGGTCTGACTTTGAGCACGGGAACCTTTGGATCGACTTTCTATTTGATGACGGGCACGCACGGTGTCCACGTCGCCATCGGTGTTTTTTGGCTGATCTCCATGCTCTTCTATTCACAAAGTGGAAAAATGGAAGCCCATAAGAATGCGGTGGATGTTGAAATCGCTGGTCTCTATTGGCACTTTGTCGATATCGTTTGGATTGTCATTTTCACCGTGGTCTATTTAATTGAATTTATTGCTTAAATTGCTTATAACTGCCTTATGTCTCACTCTGATAGCGCTACTGAACTCGAGCATTTAAAAGCGGAAAACGATCGTTACTATGCTTTTGTTAATCTAGCTTTGATCCTTGCCGCGGTGACTGGCATTGAGTTGGTACTGGTCTACTTGCCCTTCCCCAGTGTGCTGATTTTCACAATTTTAATCTGTCTCTCACTCTTTAAGTTTGTTGGCGTTGTCGCTTGGTTTATGCACTTAATCTACGATAAGCTACTCTTAACCATGGCTTTTGGTACGGGTATGATTATTGCCTTTGGTACTTATACCGCTCTGCTCTTCTTGCTGGGAGGTGATGCGGTCGCACCACCTGAAATACCCGGTCGATAGCTTTTGTTTATCGTATAAATTTGAAAGAGATAGTTGCACCTCTGCTGCTCTGATCTAAATTGATTACTAATCGCAGCTAGCGATGCAATTCCCATGCAACTCCATTGGCATACAGAACCGTTTTTATTGAGCTCACTGTTATTTTTCGGTTGGGCTTACGCCATTGCCACAGGACCACTGCGATCCCGCTTTGCCCCAAAGCAGCCCTTTCCGACCGGTGCTTCAATCTTATACTATTCCGGTTTAATCACTGTCTACATTGCGGTGGGCTCTCCGCTCGATGCGATCGCTGAATTATTTTTGTTCAGTGCCCACATGGTGCAACATATGCTCTTGATCTACATTGCCCCAACATTGCTAATTTTTGGCTTACCCCCTTGGCTGATTGATGCATTGATTGAACGCATTCGGGCAAAAAAGATTATGAGCCGACTCACCCATCCAGCTTGTAGCGGTATTTTATTCACTTTTGCCTTCACTGTTTGGCATATCCCCACTCTATATGAGGCAGCTTTGATTGATAAACGGGTTCATATTTTAGAGCATTTTACTATGTTTACATTTGGGATGCTTATGCTTTGGCCCTTTCTAACCCGTTCACTATCTGTTCCTAGACGAAACTTTCCCCTGCGTCTGATCAGTATTTTCCTTCTCATGGTCGGACAACTACCCGTATTTGCTTTTTTAACCTTTGCTGGTGAGCCCCTTTACCCAACCTATGAGTGGGCTCCGAGAATCATTGACCTAGACCCTTTAAATGATCAAATTCTTGGCGGTATTATTATGAAGGTCGTCAATATGATTTTCTCCCTTACTCTTCTAGGTCTGTGCTTCTATCAATGGTCAGTCAAGGAGGAGTCGGAGAACAGCGGAAAGGAAAAGCAATGAATTGGGAGGTTTACTTTGTTTTTATCCTACTTGCTCTGTCTATTTATAGTTTTTGTAGGGAACGTATCAGTCCAGATCTGACTGCCATTTCTGTCTTGGGTGTCCTCATATTTATCTCAGTGATAACGGGGACAAACAGTTTGCCGAGCTTAGAAGCTTTGCTGAGTGTCTTTGCCCACCCCGCCCCAATAACCATTGCGGGTATGTTTATCGTCAGTGCTGCCCTTGAAAAGACCGGCGTGATTGATTCGATCACCGCTTACATGGGTATGCTATCGAAACTATCGTATCGGAAATTCATTTTCGTCATGGTTATCGGAGTCGCTGGAGCATCGGCATTTATCAATAATACGCCTGTTGTCATCGTCTTATTGCCGGTGATATTAAGCTTGGCGAAACGAATGAATATCGCTTCTTCAAAGCTATTAATCCCCCTTTCCTATGCCTCAATTCTTGGGGGCACTTGTACGCTGATCGGTACGAGTACAAATCTTCTCGCTAGTGGGATTCTAACTCAATCGGGCTATCAGCCCATTGGAATGTTTGAGCTCGCCTCTATCGGTCTTCCCCTCGTGCTAGCTGGAACCGCCTTCTTAGTTTTTTTCGGAGATCGCCTACTGCCCCATCGCGAAACCTTAACCGATATTTTGACCGAAGATGAGCGAAGAGAATTTATCACCGAAGTCTTTGTTCGCCCTAATTCAAAATTTATTGGTAAAACGATAAAGGATGGAGGCTTGAGTCAATACCGTCCAATTCGCCTGATTGAAATCATCCGCAGTGGTGTTGTACTTAAGGGAGATGTCAATGCGATTTCTCTTCTTGAGGGGGATCGCCTCTTGCTGGCTTGCCGACCCAATCAAGCCATGAATACCGCTAATTCATCGAAACAGTCCTTTGAATTACCGGAAGAGATAAGCGAGCACCTCGGAGTAATTTCCAGCACAGAAGGCTTGGTGATTGAAGGAATTGTCGCTCCTCAAGCAGGCTTTATCGGGAAAACTTTGGAGGAGATAAATTTCCGTCAACAATTTCGAACCGTGTTACTGGCTATACACCGGAAGGGGATCAATTTGCGGGACCGTCTAAGTGAAGTCCGCCTGCAAGAGGGAGACACTTTGCTTCTAATGGGCTCAATGAATGCGGTTGAGAACTTGGAATCGAGTGAGGAAATCATCATTTTTGATCGAGCCCACCATACCCAAACTCCGCCAGATCCCCTCAAGCAAGGCATTGCTATCGCCACTCTATTCGGCGTCGTTATCCTCGCTTCTCTTAAGATTATTCCCATTGTCGCAGCGGTCCTCTTCGGAGTCAGTTTTCTCTTACTCACCCGTTGCTTGGAGCCTAGCGATGCCTATCGTTCAGTAGACTGGTCCATCCTTGCCATCATTTTCGGAATGCTGGCTCTAGGGCAAGCGATGACGGCAACGGGTGCGAGCAACATTATTGCTGAGGGAATCACCTATTCTGTCTTCAGCATAGCACCTGAACACCTACAAGCGATTATCCTGCTCGCTGTAGTTTATCTGATCACTTCGACCTTTACTGAATTTCTCTCTAACAACGCCGCTGTCGCCTTGATGATTCCCATTGCCCTCAGCTTGGCAGGCAATCTAGGACTTGATCCAAGACCTTTTGTCATTGCCACCTGTATTGCTTCTTCGGCTAGTTTTTCTACGCCCATTGGTTACCAGACCAATACCTATGTCTATGGTGCGGGCGGTTATCGCTTCACCGACTTCACAAAGATCGGGCTTCCGCTCAATTTGATCTGCTTTGTGCTCTCGATCGTTCTGATTCCCATTATTTGGGAATTTTAGAATTAGATGTAATACATCTTGCTGTCTGATTTGGCGATGAGGGATTCTAAGGTTCGTTCTTTCAAGGCTTCAATCCAACGCCCACTCACAGTATCCCAGACCTCCGCTACTTGAGCACCGGAATCACCTTCTCTTCCACAAGAAACTTTCAAGGACTCAGGATCCATTGCTTCAACGATTGCGAACAGGGTAATTTGGTCGGGATTCTTTGCCAAAGCATAGCCACCTTGCTTACCCCGTTTGCTCACAATAAGTCCTTTGATCCGCAAACTATTCAAAATTTGCACAAGGTAATTTGAAGGGATATTTTCCGCCTCGGAAAGTCGATCAATGTGAACGAGACTACCCCCCAGACCCTGCTGTCCAAGCTGTGCTAAAACACGACAGGCATACTCTAATTTTCGGGATATTTTCACAGTTCCCTTATGGGCTTCAAACGAGCTTGAGTAAAGGTTATTTTGAGCGGATTGAATGGGGATTAACCTCAAATAAAATAGGACAAAAAAAGATTTAAAAAGATGAAATTTTTGTAGCCATTTTTATAAAAGACAGGTTTAATTTATAGCCAATGTCAGACGAAAATAATCTAAAAAACGAAAAGCAATCTAACGACCCCAAAAATGGAGAAGCTGAAGTCTACGATTCTTCAAAAATTGAGAAATTAGAAGGTCTAGAAGGCGTCCGAAAACGGCCGGATATGTACATTGGGGATACCAATGAGCGAGGCCTCCACCACTGCGTTTTTGAAATCGTTGATAATTCAATTGATGAGGCCTTAGCTGGACATTGTTCACAAATCACGGTCAGTATCCACAACGATGGCTCCTGCTCAATCGAGGACAACGGTCGAGGCATTCCTGTTGACATTCATCCTAAGTATCAAATTCCCGCTTTGGAGTTGGTTATGACGAACCTCCACGCCGGTGGCAAATTTGGCAAGGGAGCCTATCAAGTCTCAGGGGGCTTGCACGGGGTCGGTGCCAAGTGTGTGAACGCAGTTTCGGAATGGTTTGAAGTGGAAGTTAAGCGGGACAATAAAGTCCATAAAATGGAATTTTCCCGAGGACTCACCACCTCCAAAATGAAAATCATTGGCGAAACGAAACGCACAGGTACTCGTATTGCCTTCTCGCCCGACCCAGAAATTTTTGTCACTACCCGAGAATTTAAGTTTGAACTCTTGGCAAAGCGCTTGCGGGAATTGGCCTTTCTCAATCCTGGCATCGAGATTGTTTTTATTGATGAGCGCATCAACAAAACGGAATCCTTTATTTTCAAAGATGGCATTGCTGAATATGTAACCTTTCTCAATGAAAATAAAAATATTCTCCACGAAACCCCAATTTCAATCAGTGGCTCTGCTCCCTCTCCCAACCCAGATTTAGATACGGATATTGTCGTAGATATCGCACTTCAATACAACGACAGTTACAGCGATCAGATATATGCTTACGCCAACTCCATCCATAATATCGAGGGGGGAACTCATTTATCTGGCTTTCGAACTGCCCTCACCCGAGTGATCAACAACTACGCCAAGCAAAATAATTTAATCAAAGACAAAGACCCCAACCTCTCTGGTGACGACTCTCGTGAAGGATTGACTGCGGTAATCTCAGTCAAAGTGCCCGAACCACGCTTTGAAGGACAAACTAAAACCAAGCTCTCTAACGGAGAGGTAGATGGTATTGTACAAAAAATTACAGGTGAAGAACTGAAATATTACTTCGAGACCCAGCCTCAAGATGCCAAGCGCATCATCGACAAGTGCCTCAATGCGGCACGGGCACGAGAAGCGGCTCGAAAAGCGAGAGAGACCGTTCGCAAGGGGGCGCTATCTGGAGGCGGTCTGCCCGGGAAACTCGCAGACTGCTCCTCTAAAGACCCGAGTGTTTCTGAGCTCTACATAGTCGAGGGTGATTCTGCAGGTGGATCGGCCAAGCAAGGTCGCGATCGAGCGACTCAAGCGATTCTTCCCATTCGCGGTAAACTGCTCAATGTGGAAAAAGCCCGATTGGATAAAGTATTAGGCAACAACGAAATTCGCAGTTTGATCACTGCTGTAGGTACCGGGATCGGAGAAGAAGGTGAAGGTGCTTTCAATGTAGAAAAAGCGCGCTACCATAAAATTATACTCATGACCGATGCCGATGTGGATGGAGCTCATATCCGCACGCTCTTGCTGACCTTCCTATTCAGGCAGTTAAAAGGTCTGATTGAAGCAGGCTATGTTTACATTGCCCAACCGCCGCTTTATAAAATCAAACGGAAGCGTCGAGAGCAGTATGTGGACAACGATGCCCAACTGAATCGCATTTTACTTGAACTGGGTAGTGAAGACGTAACCCTGAAACGCCTTCGCGATGATACCGAACTACCGAGTGAAGCGATTGATACCGTGGTAGAAATCCTCTCCCGTTTAGAAATGATTGGCAAGGGTGTCTCACGATATGGTTGTAATTTAGCCAGTTATCTAGACCAGCACGATGCAGAGAGCCACGCCTTACCGCGCTACCTTGTCCGAATTCGCACGGGAAATTCAGAAGCATTTAAGTTTCTCAAGGGAGACGAAGCGCGCAGTGCTTTTTTTGAAAATTTCGATCTAAACGATGAGGACTCCAGTGGTTCTATCGTCAAAGAAGTCAGCAACGATGAGGGTCAGTCCGTCCAGCAACGCATCTCGCTCCACGAGATATTTGAATCGACCGAGATGACAAAGTTGCTCAAGGATTTAGCCCAGCTGGGTATGGATATCAAACAATTCTCGCCTACTGAATCTAGTCGCTATCACTTGATTGAAAATAAGGGAGACGAGAAAAAAGAGAACATTGTCGAGCTCCACTCGATCATTGAGTTGATCGACGCAATTCGGAGAATTGGTAAACGAGGGCTGACCATTCAGCGCTACAAAGGATTGGGAGAAATGAACCCCAAACAACTCTTTGAGACCACCATGGATCCGAAAACACGAAAACTGCTCAAAGTGAACATTGCTGACGCCGCATTTGCAGATGCCACCTTCACCATGTTAATGGGCGAGGATGTGCCCTCTCGCCGAGCCTTTATTGAAGATAACGCACTCAATGTTGCCCACCTCGATGTTTAACCACTGATTGTTTCATTGTCCGCTCACCATCCTTCCCGTCCACCGTTCTTCAACTGCCTAAAAATTTACCACTATGTCCGATCAAGCGAACACTCCTAATTTTGATGATATCAACAAGGAAGCGATTACATCGATTTCTGACATCATGCAATCTGCCTACATTGATTATTCAATGTCAGTAATTGTCAGCCGTGCCCTCCCCGATGCCCGAGACGGACTCAAGCCAGTACAACGACGCATACTCTATGCAATGCTCCGAGAAGGGCTGCTCCACAATCGACCTTTTGACAAATGTGCGGGTGTCGTTGGTGAGGTTTTGAAAAATTATCACCCACATGGTGACGGCTCCGTCTATGATACCTTAGTCCGCCTCGCTCAGAATTGGGTGATGCGTTACCCGCTGATTGTACCCCAAGGCAATTTTGGTTCGATCGACGGGGACTCTGCCGCTGCCTACCGTTACACTGAGTGTAAATTAGAAAACATAGCTGAGGACTTGCTCAAGGACATCGATGAAGCAACTGTTGATTTTGTCCCCAATTATAAAGAAAGTATCACCGAACCTTCGGTTTTACCAGCAGCACTTCCCAATTTGTTAATGAATGGTTCGACTGGCATTGCTGTGGGGATGACGACAAACATCCCCCCACACAATCTAAATGAAATCATTGATGCGACTTGTGCGATCATTGACGATCCCCAAATTGAATTGGACGCACTGATTCAACTCATCCCTGGTCCTGATTTCCCTGGAGGGGGATTTATTCACGGAAAAAGCGGGATCGAAAGCTATTTGAAGACAGGTCGTGGTATCGTCCGCACCCGAGGCATTGCTGAAATTGTAGAAAACAAAGGAAAAGAAGAAATCATTATTTCGGCCATACCCTATAATGTAAACCGTGCGTCACTAGTTATGCGAATCGCAGAACTCGTACAAACAAAAGCTATCGAGGGTATTTCTGATTTGCGCGATGAATCTACGGAGGAAACCCGCATTGTTATCGAGCTGAAAAAAGGTGCGATTCCTCGGGTAATTATCAACCAACTCTACAAATCTACTCCATTGGAAAGTTCTTTCGGAGTTATTCTACTCGCCCTAGACAACCGTAGACCTAAGCAGATGAACATTAAGGAAATGCTCAACTGCTATATCGACCACCGAAGAGATGTGATTTATCGTCGGACGGAATTCCGTTTAAAAAAAGCTGAAGCCCGTGCCCACATTTTAGAGGGCTATCGCATTGCCCTAGACAACCTCGACGATTTTGTAAAATTGATTCGCGCTTCAAAAAATCGTGATGAGGCTAAAGGCAAACTCAAAGAAAAGTATCCTTTAAGTGACGCTCAAGTAAATGCTATCTTAGAACTGCGCCTCTATCAATTAACTGGTCTAGAGCGGGATAAAATTGAGGATGAATACATTCAACTCATGACAGAGATTGAAGAATTAAAATCCATTCTCAGCAACGAACAAAAACTCCTCGCGGTGATCAAAGAAGAGTTGGCTCTGATGAAAGAAAAGTACGGCAATCCACGCCGTTCGGAAATCCTTAATATCGATGGCGATATTTCAATGGAAGACCTCATTCCCAACGAAGGCTGTATGATAACTGTCAGCCATAAAGGCTTTATCAAACGCACCGCTCTCGATGCGTATCGCTCACAAAAACGAGGGGGCAAAGGCGTGATCGGCTCTGGACAATACGAAGACGACTTTGTCGAACATTTATTCACTGCTTCCACCCATGATTATATTATGTGTTTCATGAATAGTGGTCGAGTCTACGTAGAGAAAGTCTATCAATTCCCTGAGGGATCAAGAACAGCCAAAGGGCGCTCTATCTCAAATATTCTAGAGGTTCAAGAAACGGAAAAAATTGCAGCGATGATTTGCGTACAGGGCTTTGAAAATTCAGATCAATCCATCGTTTTAGCCACGCAAAAGGGCGTGGTCAAAAAGACTAAATTATCTGACTTTAAAAACTTCCGAAAAGGTGGCATCATCGGAATCAATATTGACGATGGAGATGACTTAATCGGAGCTCGATTAACTAATGGAAGTGATGACATTGTACTCATTACCCAAGGAGCTCAGTCCATTCGCTTTGCAGAAAATCAACTCCGAGACCAAGGGCGTGCTACTCGTGGTGTCCGCGGCATCAAACTCAAATCAGATTCAGATGCAGTTGTCGCCATAGAAATCGTCAATCCAGAAGCAACGCTCTTAACGGCTGGTGCCAATGGTTTGGGCAAGCGCACTGCCTTTGATGACTATCGCCAACAATCCCGTGGTGGATCAGGTATTATTGCCATGAAATCTGAAAAAATAATTGGAGTATTATCAGTCACGGACAGCGATGAAATAATGATGTTCACTAAAAATGGACAAGCCGTGCGCAGTCCAATCAAAGATGTTCGCATTTCTGGTCGAGCCACTTCTGGTGTCAAACTCATTAATTTAGGAGACACAGACAAGCTGATCGGCATCTCTAAAGTAGTGACCACGGAAGAGGAAGACGCAACCAAAGTAACGAATCCTGATGGCGAAGAAACGAGCACATCCGAAGCTGTCTCTGAGAGCTAGTTGACGGGGGCACAAGAGAAAGACAAGCCTTGCCGCCACAATTGATCGGCATCAATTTTCTAAAACTTTAGAAGGGTCTGTCTGATACCACTTGAGGACCGTCGCTTGCAAATCGCTTTCTGAATCTTGTCGTATAAAGTGCAGGGATGCAGAGTTGATACAGTAGCGCAAGCCAGTTGGTCTGGGCCCATCAGGGAAAACATGACCTTGGTGAGAGCCACACAAAGCACAATGCACTTCAATGCGAAGCATGCCATAGCTTTCATCTTTAGCCTCTGCTAGAGTACGCCTATCGATGGGCTGTGTGAAACTCGGCCATCCTGTACCCGAATCGAATTTGTCTAAACTTGAAAAAAGTGGGGCATCACAGCCGGCACAGGCATAATAGCCTAGGGCTTTCTCATCAAAATAAGGGTTTTGAAATGGCGGTTCCGTCCTGTGCTCACGGGTCACTTGGTAGGCCAATTCACCAAGTCGAGATCGCCACTCGGCCTCTGTACGTTGAATGGGAAATGAACGATCGGAAAAGTCCAATTCCGATGGCAAGGCACAGGCAGAGACGGAATCTTGAAGTTGGCAAGTCAGCTCTGATTCAGAGGATGCGTTTAGGTTATTCTGTAGGTCTCGCTGAGTCACAAAATACAATAAAGCACAAAAGATACAAAAAACAACCGCTTTCATAGAATCAGAGTACGCCTAAATTGCGCTTCTGACAAACCTAAAGGAGTTTTATCGCTCCGTCTGAGTAGCCAAACTTAAAAAATGCGATCGCTCTGATTGATCGGTCGACAAAGCTCAAGCGAGCCATTGAATTGTGTTTTCAAAGTATTTAAAACGGATTCAGGTATCTTTACACGGGCTTCATCTAGACTTAAATGAACAATTTTAGAAGTGCCAGTTCCTGCATTTGACAGCTCAGGAAATTCAATTGCAGGCTCCTGATTTTCTTCTACAAACTCTGTCCCTACCTCATGAAGAAGATTCTCACTCGCATCAGACTCAGCCGAGGTGACCATTAGTTTTGTAGACTCTAAGACCGATTCGAGTTCATCCACCTCAGAGGACTCAACTTGCATCGTACTAGCGTCATTTAGCTCCTCATCAGCTAGCCTGCTGCCTCCTAAGTCCACACTCAAGTCATCACTGCGGTCTGTGCTCCCTTCAGCTCGATAAGTTGGCGCTATCCACGCTTTTTTTTTTCGCCCTTCACATCGGATGCCTCGCTGGCAGCGATTGTTTGAATCAATGAATCAATCTCCAGTGAACGAGATTCTTCGGCGGCTTTGAGCAAAACTATTTCAAAATTGGATCGTTCGGACAGACCGGTGCGAATACTGGATTCCCCCTTTTGTAAAATTTCACTCATCCGCATCAATGAGGCAGTCGTCATTTCGGTGCCGAGTACAACGGTTTTTCCCTTATTTTGAATAGCATCTAGCAGTACTTCACGAATGTAGGCTAGCAAATCATGGTGAACACGAATTAAATCACGACCGCCCTGAACAAAGTTTGCGATGCGATCCATTAGTTGCGTATAATCTAAACCTGCCATGTCACTAGCTAAGGCTTTTACTTCTTCGATGCCGACCAGACCATAGACATCAAGTACATCCGACTCTCTTATCTGCTTTCCACAAAATGAAATCATTTGATCAAGTATTGACTGAGCATCTCGCATCCCTCCATTAGCGAGGCGAGCGATGGCATGAAGGGCTGCTTTTTCGATCTCTATCCCTTCGGCTTTTGCAATTACGCACAACTTATCCGCAATGACACTTTCTTCAATTGGACGAAACTCAAAGCGCTGACAACGAGATACAATGGTCGGTAAGACTTTATGTGCTTCTGTTGTAGCAAAGAAAAACTTAACATGCTCAGGTGGCTCTTCGAGTGTTTTAAGTAATGCATTAAAGGCAGCTGTAGTCAGCATGTGCACCTCATCAATGATATAAATCTTATATGTACACTGGGTCGGTGTATACTGACATTCTTCGCGAAGGCTGCGAATTTGATCGACACTGTTATTCGAGGCCCCGTCAATTTCAATAACATCCATACAGGAGCCATTCATGATACTTTGGCTGAGTTCCGAGCTGTCATCCACTCGGACACTAGGTCCGCCTTCTGAATTTAAAGCTTTGGCAAACAAGCGAGCGGTACTGGTTTTACCCGTACCCCTGGGTCCAACAAATAAATAGGCATGGGCAATGCGATTCTGCTCGATCGCATTGGTCAAGGTTTGCACAATATGGTCTTGCCCGACTAATTCATCGAATTGTTGGGGACGCCAACGCCGTGCAATCACTTGATAGGCTTGATTTGTCATACTGATGAAACGATTAAAAAGTGGCCAGGCACCCTACGGCACATGAGAAACTTGCTACCGCTGCTCCCTTCCGGGCCTGACGGGGTTCACAGATCCAACATTGCATAGGACCCAGCCATCTGTATACTCTTAAACTTCGCGCTTTCATTCAACTTTATTTTAAAGTAATTTACTAGATAGTATAAATATGGGTCAAAACCTACAGCAGAAACGAAAACAATTCTTCCCAATCAATAATTCTTTTCGGGATTACCTCCAAGCCCATGGTCGTTTTTATAAACTACCTTTGGTCTACGAAGATTTGCTTCAATACGAGGATTCCTTTCCTTTGATCAATGAATTTGGTGAAGATACTCTGTGGCAAACTTTGCTTTTTGAGCGACATCGGGGACAAGAACTTTATGAGGCACTGAAGCGCATTTATGTGCAACTGCGTTCTGAAGGGCAAGAATCGGTCTTAAAAAACCTCTACATCGACAGAGTCGATCTCTGTACATTTGGCAATACCAAGCCAATGCGGGTTCGTGTGGTCAATCAATTCAACGACAATCACGATTATTTTTACATTAAAAAAGCTGATGCCTCTCGGGTCTACGGGCTGGAGTTGGAAGAACTGCTCTCTCCCAATGCAATCAATTTTCTCATTTGGCAGGACACCTTAATCGAAGAGCACATTATCGGCGTGCCCGGCGATCAATTCATCAAAGAGTACCTACCGAGATCGGACATTCACGAGGTACGCTTGGCTAAAGAATTTATTAAATTTAATGAGCGGAGCTTCGTTCGCCTCCTCGGCGACATGCGTGCTTACAACTATGTGGTCGAGGTCACCCCCGATTTTGAGGAAAACCAGTACCGTGTCCGCGCGATAGACTTTGATCAGCAATGCTATGAAGGCAAGCGAACCATGTACCTACCCCAATTCTTCAAAAA
>MDTB01025598.1_pt1 | contig 18201 bp, 17 predicted proteins | sample 811161 | NCBI WGS metagenome assembly MDTB01 (sample SAMN05326650, study PRJNA326480) | marine metagenome | isolation source: seawater | place: Mediterranean Sea | collected 2009
AAACGCATCCATATTCTCTTTTAGCACTTGCTCCCCAAACGCATCTAAAAATGACGTAAAACCCTCGTCCATCCACGCGTATTTAGATTCATTAAAAGCCAAAACATGTTGAAACCAAGAATGTGCAAGCTCATGTGAAGTAACGCCGTAAAGGCTATGATAGCTACGTTCACCCGTGATAAGTGTGCACATTGCATATTCCATACCGCCGTCACCGCCCTGAAGTATACTGTATTGTTTATAAGGGTAGGGCCCAATAGCATTATTAAAGAAAGCCAAAAGCTTTGCGGTTTCTCCTTGGAGCCGCTTCCATTTATCGATTATATCTTTATTGTCCTGATAGAAAAAATGGAGCGTAACCCCCTCATTTGTTTCAAAAACGTCGTGTATGTAGTCGGGATCTGCAGCCCACGCAAAGTCGTGAACCATAGGTGCAACAAAATGCCAGGTTAGGTTTTTACCCCTTGTTTTTGTTGTTTTTTCACCATAACCATGCCCGATTTCTTCAGGGTTTTGCAAGTAACCCGTACCGCCCACAACATAATCTTTATCAAGTGTTAGTTTAACGTCAAAATTCCCCCAAACACCGTGAAATTCTCTTCCAATATATGGGTTGGTGTGCCAGCCTTCATGATCATACTCAGCCAGCTTGGGATACCATTGCGTCATTGAAAGTGAAACCCCCTCCATATTGTCTCGTCCACTTCGACGGATTTGTTTAGGCACTTGCCCATCGAAAACCATCGACAGGGTGGTGCTTCTGTTTGGGGGCAAAGGATTTGCTAAAGGAACAACAAGAGTGGTTTCTTCTTCCTTAAAAGCGAGCGCCTTTCCATCTTGTACAATTGAAGTAGCGTGTAAATACCCAACCTCTTTATTGTTTAGCTTTCCAATTCTGGAACCTACTCTAGCATCTGGATCTTTAAGCGAAAGAGAACGGATATCCATCTCGCTTCCTGGCTGAAAGGCATTAAAATATAAATGATAAAACACACGCTTTAGTGTGTCAGGTGATTTGTTGGTATAAATGAGTTCTTGGGTTCCAGAATAACGAAATGTTTTTACATCCATATCAACCTCCATCCTGTAATCAACTTGTTGTTGCCAATATCCAGGCGCTGGTTGTGCTAAAGAAGTAGCAGAAATAAGAAAAAGAAATAGTGTTCTCATGTGTTAAAGGGCATTTAAGGTTTCAGGGGCAAGAGTTTCCTGCAAACGAACACCTTTTTGGGTGTGCTGTACGGTAATCAAAGGGTTGTTTGCGTCGTGCTGCATAAATAAAACAAAATTTTTATCTGCTGCAAGATTCAAAAAAAGTTTTTTCTCCTGAAGTGTTTCCAAAGGACGAACATCATAACCCATAATATACGGTAAAGGCAAATGACCCACCGTGGGTAACAGATCCGCCATAAAAACAATGGTTTTCTTTCTATAAGAAATATGTGGGATCATTTGTTTCTCGGTGTGTCCGTTTACAAACAAAGCGCCAAAACCAAGGCCGCAATCTGAAATAAAATTGGACCCAGGCGTTTCAACAAAATGTAATTGTCCGCTTTCTTGAATGGGCATCAGATTTTCAGACAAAAAAGAAGCTTTTTCCCTACTGTTTGGATTGACCGCCCACTCCCAATGCTGTTTGTTGCTCCAGTAGCGCGCATTAGGGAAAGACAACTCATAAGCTGTTTTATTTTCGTTCCACCGCACCGCACCGCCACAGTGATCGAAATGTAAGTGGGTCAAAAAAACATCTGTGATATCTACCCTAGAAAACCCGACCTTCTCAAGGGAGCTGTCTAGCGAGTTTTTGCCACATAAACCAAAGTGGCGAAAAAAACGATCTTCTTGCTTATTGCCCATGCCCGTGTCAATTAATATAAGATGTTTACCATCTTCAATAAGCAATGAACGCGCCGCAAGATCAATGCGATTGTGGTTATCTGCAGGACAGGTTCTGTTCCAAAGTGTTTTGGGCACCACACCAAACATGGCGCCGCCGTCAAGCTTAAAATTCCCCGTTTCTATTATATGGAGCTTCATAGTTAACGAAAGTACAAAAGATTTATCCGTCTATTTTTTCCTTGAGCGCAAGCCCAAACTCTATCATGGCAGCCGCTTCTGCGGGTGTTGCCGGCCGCAAAAACTGCCGCACTAGCAGTTCCTTACCATTACTCATAATATGGTAGAACCCATAAGCAGAGAAAAAGGACACCATTTTATTATTAAAAAAGCTTTGGATCTTTTTCGGTTCATTTCCCTGGACATAAAAATCACGCGAAAACTCAGGGTGCTCTGGAAAGTCTATATCGTGTATTCCCGCCAACAGCGAAAGCTTTTCTAACAATAACTCACGGTCAAAAGAAAACACAGGAATTTTTTTATCCAGCCTAACGCGCAACAGCGTTGTCTGAACATTTTCCTTAGCAATAAAGGCACCTTCACTGTAGTGTATGTCACATAAAGACAATCGTTGTTTGGGCCCCTCAATCAGGTTGTATACTCGCTCTACAGACGCAGTTTGATAAACAGGATGGTCGCGCAACATTTGTTTTTGTGATTTAGTAGCTTCACGATAGGACCACCCCTTTTCTTGTGCCAGAGCCTCCAACTGTAGCTGTCTTTTTGTACGGCCGCCGCCAAAAACACGAAGTTTTCTCATGGGTCTCAACGTTCGTACTGCAAACGGGTGGCTTGAGTCGGTCGCGTGAATGTCTAGTCCAACTATTTCCAACGCACCGCCTTTACGATCAAACAACTCTTCATAGCTCTGTAGGCTTTCTTGAACCGTATGGTCTACAAAAGAGCATAAAGAGAAATCAACAATAGCGCGCTCATTTTGCGGAATTTTATCAAGTTTTGACTTAAGCTTATAAAAATTGAGAAAAGTACAAAAGTGAATGACTCCGACATAGTAGTTTTGGGTTTCATTTTCTTTGTACATTAATACGTTTGGTTTTAGCAGGTTTCGCGAAAACAACCAAAACGCCTTGTTGAGCAGAACGTGTACCACAAACGTGGCCAGCACTCCTATTAAAATACCAGTTATCAAATCAGTTATAAGGGTAGAAACCAGCGTTGTTAAGAACACAAACAACTGCTCTTTTCCAATTTGATACATACGCACAAAAACAGTTGGAGCCGCTAGTTTATAGCCCGTATACACTAATATTGCCGCCAAGGAAGTAAAAGGGATTTTTCCAAGTTGATTTTGAAAAAGGATAACAAACAACAAAAGGAAAACCGCATGGAAAAAATTTGAAAAGCGGTTAGTTGCCTGGTTGTTTACATTAACCGAACTTCTAGATATAACCGTGCCCACATTCATTCCGCCTAAAAAGCCACTAACAATAGTTGCAATACCCAACGCCCTCATGTCTTTATTTATATTAGACCGGCGTTTTTCAGGATCAAGCTTATCAACAGCCTTTATGCTTAATAACGATTCAATGCTTGAAACAAGGGTAACAGACAATACAATCCCCCAAAAAAAAGGCTCTTTCCATTTTGAAAAATCAGGAGTTGGCACAGAAGTTAACATATCTTTTGGCAGCGAAATAAGCAGATTTTTACTAATCGGATTTTCTCCGCCAACAACAGTAAAATAAGCATCAAAGCCTAGCGCTAATACAACAACCCACATTGGTGCAGGAAGAAGCCTAAAAAAACGATTAGTAATTTTGCTGTAGAAAAACATAATACACAAGCTTATTACACCAATACCAACTGCATAAAGCCGCCCTTCCGAAGCTAAAGACAGTGATTTTAACAGATCAGGAATACCTTCTAAAAGCTCGACAACAGCCCCTTTTGTTTTCATATCACCAAACATGACGTAAAACTGTTTTAATAATAGGGTTACACCAATTGCCGATAACATACCCTGAATAGTACTAGCAGGAAAAAAATCACTAAGTGTACCGAAGCGTAAAAACCCAAAAAGTAAGAGCAGCCCACCCGAAATAATAACAGCCGATAAAGCATACAAATACCCAACCTGCATATCGCCTTCTCCCAGAATCACGACAGCACTAAGCAGTACAACCACCAACCCATACCCAGGGCCTGTAATTGTAACATAAGAGCCTCCAAAAAAGGAGACAACCACCCCACCTACAACTGCAGTAACAATTCCCGCCACCATTGGAAAACCAGAGGCTACCGCCAACCCAAGAGCTAAAGGCAAGGCAATAAGTGACACCACAAAACCAGCAAAAAGATTGCTATGTAAACTCGCAAAATAGGAGTGCTTTATCATTAACGAACAATTAATACATCTGTGGGTAAATCCGACAAAATATACTCCAAATCATGGGGAAATAATCGGTCCAAAAGCGTGAGCCTGCTGGGCGCATTCATCACCAATAAATCAGCACGAGCAACACGGGCATAATGCCCAATAGAGTATCCCCTCCGACCAAAAATAGGTTGTACAACAACCTCAAGATTTTTTTTAATTTTGTTCGGAATATGGCTGAGCAAACCTTGAACCCTAGAGTTTTCACGAAGCTTTATGCGCTCTTTAGCAATGGTAGACTTTCGTAGACTGCGGTCGTCGTCTACCCTTATAGCCACACTGTCTTCGGGAATCTCTTCTACAATTGTAAGTTTTTGAGCTCCAAGATTTGAAAGCACATAAAACGCACGGTCAATAGCTTCTTCTGTTTTGGGATGCGCCAAACCGTTTACTACTGCAGACGAACAAGCAACACGATCAACAGAAGGCTTGATAAGTAATAAGACATCACAAGGCGCTTTTCGGGTAAGTTTTCTTGCGACAGAACCCAAGTAATATTTAAGAAACCCCTCTCTTTTAATCGCTCCCAAAATCAACAAATCAGCACTTTCGCCCTCACAGGCACCAAGTAAAATTTTTATTGGGTTGCCCGCCCTCCATAGTACACGGTAATCGGGAATATCGCCATCGAAACTGTAGATTATTTTATCCAGCACAGCTTCTTTTTTATTTGTTTTTTCCCCTACATGAACCAAAACTAGGGAAGCGGCAAACATTTTGCTCATGCGCAAAGCCTCAAAGACATTCGCCTTAATGTTCGGCGAAAAAGCTACCCCCACGACTAGCGTGTTATATTGCTTTTGTTGCATAACTTTAAAGATATTAAATTTTTAGAATAAAGGAGGCAGAGCTTCTGAAGAGGACTAAAAACAAACCCTTAAAAAATCATTAAGCCCTATTCATTAAGCCTAAGCACAGCCATAAATGCTTGTTGCGGGATTTCTACACTCCCGATTTGGCGCATTTTCTTCTTTCCTTTTTTCTGGCGCTCAAGAAGCTTGCGCTTTCGGGTAATATCCCCACCATAACACTTGGCTGTAACGTCTTTTCTCACCGCCTTAACGGTCTCACGAGAAATTATTTTAGCGCCAATAGCAGCTTGAATAGGGACGTCAAATTGTTGGCGGGGAATCATTTTCTGAAGCTTTTCACATATTTTTTTACCAAGCCCATAAGCGTTATCGGCATGTACCAAAGCAGACAAAGCATCTACTATATTACCATTAAGAAGCACATCAACTCGCACCAGCTTGGAAGTGCGCATCCCTATCGGGCTATAATCAAACGAAGCGTAGCCTTTAGAGACAGATTTAAGGCGGTCGTAAAAATCAAAAACAATTTCTGCCAGTGGTAAATCAAATATCAATTCAACACGCTCAGTCGTTAGGTAGGTCTGGTTGGTGATTATACCGCGTTTTTCGATACACAAGCTCATCACATTACCCACAAAATCAGACTTGGTGATAATAATCGCTTTAATAAATGGTTCTTCTACATGATTTAAAACAGAAGGGTCTGGCAAATCTGATGGGTTGTTGACAACAAGAATATTGCTTGGGTCTTTTCTAGTGTAAGCGTGATAGGATACATTGGGCACGGTTGTAATCACAGTCATATTAAACTCACGCTCTAAACGCTCTTGAATAATTTCTAAGTGGAGCATTCCCAAAAACCCACAACGAAAACCAAAACCAAGTGCAGCAGAGCTTTCAGGAGCAAACACCAAAGAAGCATCGTTCAATTGAAGTTTTTCCATAGAGGCACGTAGCTCTTCATATTCCTCGGTATCTACAGGATAAATGCCGGCAAAAACCATTGGTTTAACTTCTTCAAACCCCTCAATCGCAACATTAGTAGGTCGATTAACAGATGTAATGGTATCACCGACCTGAACTTCTTTGGCCTCTTTAACCCCCGTTATAATATAACCCACATCGCCAGCAAGCATTTGCTTTCTAGGCACTTGTTTTAGCTTAAGGATGCCAATTTCATCAGCATAATAGGTGTTGCCAGTAGCCATGAATTGTACTTGCTCCCCTTTGTTGATTTTTCCATTTAAAATTCTAAAATAGGTTTCTACCCCTCTAAACGGATTATAAACAGAATCAAAAATCAGCGCTTGAAGCGGGGCATTAATATCTCCTTTGGGTGAAGGAATACGATCAACAATTGCCTCTAGTATGTTCTCAATTCCCAGGCCTGTTTTGGCAGATGCATGAATAACATCATCGTGGTTACAACCCAAAAGATCAACAATATCATCTGTAACTTCATCTGGGTTGGCAGAAGGAAGGTCTACCTTGTTGAGCACAGGAACAATTTCCAAATCGTTTTCAAGCGCCAGGTATAAGTTGGAAATGGTTTGTGCTTGAATGCTTTGAGCAGCATCCACAATTAACAAGGCTCCTTCACAAGCCGCAATAGATCGCGAAACTTCGTAAGAGAAATCAACGTGTCCGGGCGTATCTATCAAATTAAACACATATTGTTCTCCCCCCAAAGAAACTTCCATCTGGATAGCATGTGATTTGATGGTAATACCGCGCTCACGCTCCAAGTCCATATTGTCGAGCAGCTGGTCTTGTTTCTCACGATCCGTTACAGCACCTGTGGCATCAAGCAACCTGTCGGCAAGTGTACTTTTGCCGTGATCTATGTGCGCAATGATGCAGAAATTCCGAATGTGTTCCATAGCTGAAATAAACGCGTTAGCCCACAAAGATACACCAAGCGATCAAAGGCGCCCGCCACTACCAACAAAAAAACTAATTTTGTAAAAAATTAACAGATGACTAACCTACGAATTACATTGCAGCTGTTTTTAGCAGCAACCTTTTTATTTTCGGCCTATACAAAAGCTGTTGCCCCCGGTTTTTTTGAAGTTTTACTAGAACAACAAGGCCTTGTTCCAAGCCGGTTGTACGGCGCATGGGCAACACGGATTATTATAGCCATTGAAACATGGCTAGGACTGTGCTTGATGTTGTCTTTTTATACCCGATTTATACTTCGTTTTAGCTTTCTCTTGCTTGTCGCGTTTTCTGTTCACTTGGGGTATTTAATAGCCATAGGAGAAACGGGCAATTGCGGATGTTTTGGAGAAATGATAAGCATGTCTCCTTTGGCCTCTTTGGGCAAGAATTTGTTACTACTGTCCGCAAACGGCTTTTTGCTTCGCTATAAATTCAGGGGCAATAAAAAGCCACTAATTACTTGGCTACTTCTACTGTTGTTGTTTGCAGCAGCATCGCTTGTTTGGCCTGTACAAACCCAGCCCGATGAGGTGGTAGATAAAATTCCAATGTTCGAAGCAGAGACTGGGATAGACTTTGCCAACGGTTCCTATCTGGTCGCCATATTTAATTTGGGCTGTGAGCATTGCCAAGAAGCAGCCCACCAAATAGCCGCATGGCAAAACAACGGCATTAATCTACCCCAAGTTGCGGCTCTGTTTTTTGCAGAAGGCGGCACATCGGTTGCAGATTTTAATGCTATAACGGAGTCTAACTTCCCTTACCAGATGATAGATGCAAATACCTTTTTTGATTTGATAGGCAGCGCACCACCTAGAATTTATTGGATCATGGACGGGCAAGTAAAACAGTATTGGGATGAAACACTTGGAGAAGACTTTCTAACTATCTTTGGCTCTTGATGGTTAAAATCGGCGACATAGAATTAAGCGATTTTCCGCTATTGCTTGCACCCATGGAGGATGTAAGCGACCCACCCTTCCGGGCCCTTTGCAAAGAGCATGGCGCTGACGTGGTATATACTGAGTTTATATCCAGCGAAGGCCTAATACGAAATGCAGCAAAAAGTGTCATGAAGCTTGATATTTATGAATCCGAACGCCCTGTGGGCATTCAGATTTTTGGCGCTAACCTCGATTCCATGTTGAAGTCGGTAGACATTGTTGAAAAGACCAATCCTGATATTATTGACATAAATTTTGGCTGTCCGGTAAAAAAAGTCGTTTCTAAGGGAGCAGGCGCAGGGATTTTAAAAGATATTCCTTTGATGGTTTCGCTCACCGCAGAAATGGTCAAGCGCACCCACTTACCAGTAACAATAAAAACACGCCTGGGCTGGGATTACGACAGCATCCAGATTGTGGAGGTTGCTGAACGGCTTCAAGACGCGGGCGCCAAAGCCATTTCCATACATGGTAGAACACGAGCCCAAATGTATAAGGGCGATGCAGACTGGGCACAGATTTCGAAAGTGAAAAATAATCCGCGTATGCATATTCCCGTGTTTGGGAACGGAGACGTTAACTCACCAGAGCGCGCCATAGAAATGCGCGATAAATACGGTCTTGACGGAGCAATGATTGGTCGGGCTAGCATTGGCAACCCGTGGTTTTTTAGAGAAGTAAAACACTTTGTTAAACACGGCACGCACCCAGCACCACCTAGTTTAGCAGAACGTGCAGCCACAGCGCGCAGGCATTTGCAAATGTCCCTTGACTGGAAAGGCGAAAAACTAGGGGTATTCGAAACCCGGCGCCACTACACTAACTACTTTAGAGGAATTCCCAATTTTAAATCTTATCGCCAACGCTTGGTAACCGAAGATCGTTCGGCAGACGTTTTTGTTGTTTTGGACGAAATAGATGAGTTGTTCGGCGTTACTGCTTTATAACACCCTTAACTACAGCAGAAGCTAACCAGGACACAAGAGCAGTCAAACCACCTACCACTAATACTATATTCCAAAAAGAAGACCACTCAAGGGCTACTGGATAGGGCAGGTCAGAACCAGGAATAATAAAGAAGCCAAAGGATCTTTGTAGCCAAACGACAAGAACCGCTAATATGAGCCCAATTCCACTCCCCAGCCCAGTTAATAACAAGCCCTGAACAAAAAACACCCAACGCAGTGCCGGCGCTGTTGCCCCTAGTTGGTGTAATGTCTTAATGTTGTTTTTCTTTTCCAAAAGCGTCATAATGATGGCGCCCACCACATTGAAGAGCGCAATAAGGACGACCAATGTTAGTATTGCAATCACAACAATGCGCTCTGTTTTAAGCATTTTATAAAACGCAGGATTTAATTCGGCCCTGGTTTTTATGCTGTATTTATTCCCTAGGATTTTTCCCAGGTCTTGCCGCACGGAAATTTCGTCAGCATCATCAGCAAGTTTTACATATAATGCGCCAGCTTGGTTTTTTGGAGTGCGGGAAATTTGCCGCACCATGCCAATGGGCGCATAGACAGTGTTTTCGTCTATGGAAGCGCCAATTTGAAAAACGCCCCTCACAAATGCTGATTGTGCACTAAAAGCTTGTTGGTTAAGCACACTAGCACTACGCCTTTTGGGCACAAGAAGCGTTATGCCCGCCGGATGGTCATAGGCAGCATTTCCAAGCTGTGATAATACTCCAATTCCCAAAACCAATTCGTAAGCACCAGGCTGCACCCATTCACCAACCATTGTTTTGCCCTCCACTACAGCATAAAATAAACTGTCAACCCCAATAATATTAGCAAAAGCGGTTCGGTCTTCGAATCGCAACATCATTTCCTGCGAAAGCGTTGCAGAAGTTAGCGTGACATCGGGGTGGTTTTGAACAGCCACAAACACCTCGTCATCTACGACAAATTGTCTATTTATTGCAGAAGTAATACGGATATCAGCGTCAAACGCGTGTGTAAACCGAAGGCCAAATTCACTAAGCCCACCAAAAACAGACAAGACCACGAAAAAAGCAAATACAGCAACGCTGATTATAAATGCAGCAAACCTGCTGATGAGTGTAACCGCAACCTTTTTTCGTAGTCCAAACGTATAACGCAAAGCAAGTAAAGTAGTAAAGCGCATGGGGTTATTTCAAGGGGTTATTTTTACGCTTTAGCGAATCTTCTATCGCATCAACATAATCAAGTGAATCGTCAAGATAAAAATCAAGCGCAGGGACTTTACGCAAATCGTTTCTAAGAAGCTTGGCTAAGTCGTGCTTTAATATACGCTTGTTTACCTTTATTCCCTCTAAAGTCTCTTTCGCTTTAACGGCAGGAAACACAGACACGTAAACTTTTGCTACACTCAAGTCAACCGCGACGGCAACTTTTGAAATAGACAGCACCAAGTTTTTAACCCCTTGTGTGCGTATTGCACCTTGGAGTAAGGATGTAATTTCTTGCTGTAGAAGCGCATTAATTTTCTTTTGCCGTTGTGTTTCCATAAGCCAAAAGTACTAATATCGCAGGCAAAGCTGTATTTTCACGTATGGATTTTCCCATTCGAAAAATTGTACACATTGATATGGACGCTTTTTTTGCTTCTGTAGAACAATTGGATAACCCAGCGTTGAGAGGAAAGCCTATTGCTGTTGGGGGTGGATCCGATCGGGGTGTGGTGGCGGCAGCAAGCTATGAAGCCCGTAAGTATGGTGTGCGCAGCGCCATGTCTGGCAGCCTGGCAAAAAGGCTTTGTCCTGAATTGATTTTCGTCTCTTCTAATGTGCCACGATACCGGCAGGTGTCAAAACAAATACGGGAGATTTTTCACGAGTATACAGACCTTGTTGAGCCTTTATCATTGGATGAGGCTTATTTGGACGTTACCCATAACAAAAAGGGAATGATTTCTGCCACACAAATTGCCAATGAAATCCGTAAAAAAATTGAAAATAAAACGAAACTTACGGCATCAGCGGGAATATCAATCAATAAGTTTTTGGCCAAGGTTGCAAGTGATTACAACAAGCCAAACGGTCAAAAAACAATACCCCCAGAAGAGGTCTTGGGATTTATAGAGACACTGGACATTAGAAAGTTTTACGGTATTGGAAAGGTAACTGCCGATAAAATGTATCGCCTAGGAATTTATACCGGTGCCGATTTAAAAGCCCGAACCGAAAAAGACCTTACGTCACGATTTGGTAAGGCTGGGAAGTATTATCATAATGTTGTTCGAGGGATACATTTCAGCAGAGTTAAGCCTGTTCGCAAAGCCAAGTCCGTTAGTTTAGAGCGCACCTTTAGAAAGAATTTATCCAGTGAAATTTATGTTGAGAAGCGGCTGGAAGAAATTGTAAAAGCTCTTCAAAGGCGCATAAGTAAAAAAAAGATAACTGGAAAAACAGTTACCCTCAAAATTAAATATTCTGACTTTGTTATTCAAACAAGAAGCAAAACACTTCCGTTTTATATATCGGACAGCAGTTTGATTTTGGAGGAAACTAAAAAGCTGTTGAAACAAGAAACATTAGAGGATTCTGTAAGACTTTTGGGGGTTTCTCTGTCTAACTTCAAATCAGAAACAAAACAAGAACCAATAGAAGAGCAGCTAAAGTTTTGCTTTTAGGCTCTTGAAACACGAAGAGTATTCACTTTACCGCGATCGGCAACAGGCATGGACACCAAGTTAATTATTAAATCACCTTCATTGACATACCCTTTTTCCTTAGCAATTTCATTGACCTCTTTTACAGTGTCGTCTGTTGAGCCGCGGCCTTCATAAAGCCGCCCTTTGACTCCCCAAAGTAAATTGAGCTGCGCGAGAATACGCGGATTTGAAGTAAACACTAAAACAGAAGCATTTGGTCGCCAAGCCGAGATTTGATATGCCGTATATCCACTGTTGGTTAGCGTACAAATGGCTTTCGCCTCTATTTCGTCGGCCATGGTTGCCGCATGAAAACAAACAGACTTTGTTACAAATCGGGTATTTTTCTTTTTAGGCACCTTGTAGGGCACTTGGATTAGTGGAGAGTTTTCTACACTTACCAAAATACGTCTCATCGTTTGAACAACCTCAACAGGGTATTTTCCGACCGAGGTTTCTCCTGACAGCATCACTGCATCTGCTCCGTCCATTACAGAGTTTGCGACGTCATTCACCTCAGCGCGCGTTGGTGTTAGGCTGTCAATCATAGACTCCATCATTTGGGTAGCTACAATTACCGGAATACGCGCAATTTTAGCATGTTGCACTAACTCTTTTTGAACAATAGGCACCTCTTCAGCAGGCACTTCTACCCCTAAATCTCCTCGGGCTACCATTAAAGCATTACTGGCTTTCACAATTTCTTTTATGTTAACTAGAGCCTCAGGCTTTTCAATTTTAGAAATAATGGGAATGTCGTTTTTACCATGCTTTTGAACCAGATTGCGCAGGTCTTCCACATCCTGTTTGTGCCGCACAAAAGAGAGAGCGATCCAATCTACGTCTTGCTTGATAGCGAAAACGGCATCTTTAATATCTTTATCTGTTAGCGCAGGCAAAGAAATATTGGTGTTAGGAAGGTTTACCCCCTTATTTGATTTTAGCTCTCCGCCTTGAATTACACGAGCTTTAACTTGTGAGTTTTTGTCTGTTTCAACAACTTCAAATATCAGCTTGCCATCGTCTAAAAGAACCCGCTCCCCAGAACTAACATCTTTTGGAAACTGTTTATAGTTCATATAGATCGCGTTTGCAGTACCAATTGCTACCGAATCAGTTGTAAAAATCACCTCTTGACCTACGGAAACGACAGTTCCCTTTGTCATTTTGCCCACACGGAGTTTAGGCCCTTGTAAATCGGCAAGTATTGCTACGTGAAAACCAAGAGAAACATTGAGTTCTCGAACGATTTTAATTCGCTCCAAAACATCTTTATGGTCCGCATGGGAAAAGTTTATACGAAAGACATTCACACCATTTTCCATCATGGCCTTTATAGTTTCCCTAGAGGAGGAAGCAGGACCGAGGGTGGCTACAATTTTAGTTTTTTTAATTTTTCTCATGCTTAAAAAGTCAGTTTTTCTTTGATTTTATTATATTCTTTTGGAAGCTCTGTGCAAGAGATTACACGACTTATTGATCGTATTTTTTTTGCGATATTTTCTGTCATTTCATTTACACAAATTAAGAGATCTGTTTGAGATAAAGCAGGAAATAGAAGACGGCGCTGTTCAGTTCTGTCAAACATACCCAATTGTTCAGGCGGCGATGTTGAAACAACATGATTCTCTATCACACGCCAAGATTGTTGCATGACCACACAATCGTATTCATAAACAGCGAAGCTGTCTGCAGTATTCTCAAGCTTGAGGTCTTCTTTACTCCTTGCAAGGGATAATCCTAAAAGGCGATTTAGGCGAAAAATAAATAGATATGATGGCAATACGGTTGTCACGCAAAGGACGTCTTGGTCAAGAGCTGTGGACTCCAAGCTTAGCGTATGTGTCACCATATATTAAGCTAAGATAAGGACAAAAAAAAAAACACCTGTCGAAATACAGCTATAATGTGTTTTAATGCTTGTTTTGGATTGATTTAATGCCGTCTTGGAACTTAAAATAAGCACGTTTTGCAACTTTTTCCATTGCTTTTTTTTGTTTTTGGCCCTGGCTATTGCCACTCCTTTTCCGTCAATTAGAAGTTTTGCCTTGTAGTGGTTAGCGCTTTCCGCCCCATTGTCTAATGTAACTTCAAAATTATACTCCATCCGTTTCTTCTGAAACCAATCCACCAACAAGCTTTTATAGCTTAACACGGCAAACTCAAGCTTTCCTAGGTCGACAAAAGAACGAATCATTTTGTCGTATACAAACTGTGAGCAGCGTTCAAACCCAAGGTCAACATAAATCGCACCGACCAATGCTTCAAATAGATTCCCATGAATATTTGGACTGTAGTTTTCTATTTGTTTGCTACAAGATAAGTGATCAATAAGCGCAAGCCGTTCGCCTACTTTGTTTAAGAAACTACGACGCACAATTTTTGCTCGCATAAGCGTAAGCGAGCCCTCATTGTTTTGCGGCAATGACTTAAACAGGTGTGCCGAAACAATTGTATTAAGTACGGCATCGCCCAAAAACTCAAGGCGCTCGTAGTTTATTTTTTGTCCATTTGCACCTGTCTTTCCTATAGAGGTATGTGTAAAAACACGCATGTATAGTGACAAATCAACAGGTGAAAAACCAGTTATACTTTTTACAACTTGAAATAAAGGGTCCTGCTTATTGAAAAAGTTCTTTCGTAAAAACCAGTTTAGGCCCATATTAGTCCATTTTTTTGAACATAATACATGCGTTATGACCACCAAAACCAAAGGTATTGCTCATAGCAAACGATACATCTCGTTTTTGCGCAGTGTTGAAGGTAAAATTAATTTTTGGGTCTATGTTTTCGTCAGCCGTTTGGTGGTTGATAGTTGGAGGAACAATGCCATTCTTAATACTTAAAACAGACGATATGGCCTCAACTGCGCCGGCAGCCCCCAATAGATGGCCCGTCATAGATTTTGTGGAGTTGATATTCATGTCATATAAATGTTTCCCGAACACATCTTTAAGGGCTTTGGTTTCCGCAACATCTCCAAGAGGTGTCGATGTGCCGTGCATATTAATCGCGTCAACATCAGTAATTCCAACACCCGCGTCAGCAATACAATTTTCCATAACACTTGTGGCCCCAAGCCCTTCTGGATGCGGCGCAGTTATGTGGTGTGCGTCAGCCGAAAGACCACCACCAGCAACCTCAGCATATATTTTAGCGCCTCGTGATTTTGCATGTTCTAAGCTTTCTAAAATCAATGCTCCAGCACCCTCGCCCATCACAAAACCATCGCGGTCTTTGTCAAAAGGCCTCGATGCGGTTTTTGGATCATCGTTTCGAACAGATAATGCATGCATAGCATTAAACCCACCAATACTGGCTTTAGCGACACCCGCCTCAGAGCCACCGGTGACCATAATGTCAGAGTAGCCTAAACGGATATAGTTTAACGCATCAATAATGGCATTGGCTGATGAAGCACAGGCTGATACGGTAGCAAAGTTAGGCCCTCGAAAGCCATATTTAATGGAAATCATCCCTGGAGCAATGTCAGCAATCATTTTAGGGATAAAAAAAGGATTGAATCGAGGGGTGCCATTTCCATCAGCGAAATTTAGCACCTCGTTTTGAAAGGTTTCTAAACCACCAACCCCGGAACCCCAAATGACACCAACTCTAGATTTGTCAATTTTCTCAAGCTCAAGCCCAGCGTCGTTAACTGCTTCGTCTGAAGCCACCATTGCATATTGAGTAAAGCGATCCATTTTACGGGCCTCTTTACGGTCAAAATGCTCCCGGGCATCAAAATTTTTTATTTCACAAGCGAACTGTGTTTTGAACATTGAAGCATCAAAATAGGTAATAGGAGCCGCTCCGCTGGTTCCTGACAACAGACCGCCCCAGAACGCATTTTTTGTATTACCAATTGGGGTTAAAGCCCCAATCCCAGTTACGACAACTCGCCGCCTATGCATGAAAAATGATTATTTACTACCTTCTATATACTGAATGGCTTGACCAACAGTAGAAATATTTTCTGCTTGATCATCAGGAATTTGAATATCAAATTCTTTTTCGAACTCCATAATGAGCTCTACTGTATCTAAAGAGTCTGCGCCTAAATCATTAGTAAAGCTAGCCTCGGAAACTACTTCATTCTCGTCAACGCCTAGTTTATCTACAATAATGGCTTTTACACGTGATGCAATATCAGACATAATTTTGGTTTTATAATTTCGGACAAAAATAGAAAAACTTTCACGCACACAAATGTTTTTTCTAAATATTACACATTTTAAACAGTTGTAGCTAAGCGATTTTTATTGTGTAACTTTGCAAAAAGGCATTCTATATTTTGAAAACAATAATTGTTTTTGCCTCTGGTTCCGGCACTAATACTGCAAAAATAATCACATACTTCGACGCCATTGAAACAGCTGCCGTAAAATGTGTTTATTGCAACAACCCAAACGCCGGCGTAATTAATCGTGCGGCACACCTTGGGGTTTCTACTAGGGTTTTTAGTCGTGCCGAATACCAAAAAGACGTCTTTGAAGAGCTTCTAGCCCTTAAGCCCGACCTCATTGTGCTCGCAGGTTTCTTGTGGAAGATACCCAAAAGCTATATAGAAGCATTCCCTAATAAAATTATTAATATTCATCCCGCTCTGTTGCCAAAATATGGAGGAAAGGGCATGTATGGGCAACATGTTTTTGATGCAATTGTCTTAAATAATGAAACAGAAACGGGTATAACTATCCATTATGTCAACGAACATTTTGATGAAGGAGCAGTTATCTTTCAAGCCAACACAACTTTAGCTGAGATAGACACAGCAGCAACAGTAGCCGCCAAAACACATCAACTGGAGCACGCACACTTTGCCCCACAAATACATGAACTGCTAGATCAACAATGAAAGAAGTCCACCTATATACAGACGGAGCTGCTCGAGGAAATCCAGGCCCTGGCGGATACGGGCTCATTTTAGAGCTTCCTGGCACAAGCTATATAAAAGAATACGCAGAGGGCTTTTTGTTTACTACTAACAACCGTATGGAACTTCTAGCAGTTATTGTTGGACTTGAATTGTTGAAAGAAGCACCGCTCATGATTACTGTTTTTACGGACTCCAAATACGTTTGTGACGCTGTAGAAAAAAAATGGGTTTTTCGTTGGGAGAAGGAGGGATTCAAAAAGCAAAAAAACCAAGATTTGTGGAAACGTTTTCTAATCGAGTTTAGAAAGCATAAAGTACATATTCAATGGGTTAAAGGGCACAACCAACACCTGCAAAATGAAAGGTGTGACGCGCTTGCAGTAGCAGCGTCCAAACAACAAAATCAAAAAGAAGACAAGGGATATAAACCATAAATTAAATGAAAAACAATAAGCTTCTTATCGTTGGCACAATGGCTTTTGACGACATTATAACACCCACACAGATCTCTGGTAAAATCTTAGGGGGAGCAGGAACTTATATCGGTTTGGCAGCTTCTTATCACCCTGCAGATATTGGAATTGTATCTGTAATTGGCGACGACTTTACAAGCAAATACACGTCTTTACTTTCCGATCGTGGACTAGATCTCTCGGGTGTAACTAAGGTTACGGGGCAAAATTCTTTTTATTGGAAGGGGAAGTATCACGACAACATGAATAAGCGAGACACTCTCGACACTCAGCTCAATGTACTTGCCAATTTTGAACCCGTTGTGCCCGCTCACTACAAAGATGCCTCAGTGGTAATGTTGGGCAACCTTGCCCCGAGCGTACAACAAAGTGCGCTTAACCAACTTAAACACAACCCTAATCGTGTGGTATTACTAGACACCATGAATTATTGGATGGCTGCGGCATTAGACGAGCTGCTATTGGCTATCAAGCAGGTTGATGTCATTACCATAAACGATGAAGAAGCCATGCAATTGAGCGGAGAGACAAACATTGTTTTAGCCGCCAAAGCAATACACAAACTAGGCCCATCCCATGTTATAATTAAAAAAGGAGAGCATGGAGCTATGCTTTTTTACAAAGACCAGTCTTTTTACGCGCCAGCACTTCCCTTGCAAGAAGTGATAGACCCAACGGGTGCTGGCGACAGTTTTGCAGGGGGATTATCAGGATATCTAGCCGCACAAGATAAGCTTACAACAGTTACGATTAAACAAGGAATTTTAAACGGTACAGCAGCCGCTTCACTTTGTGTAGGAGCAATGGGAACGGAAGGGCTTATCTCGTCGGGAAAAGAAGAGTTTTTAGCGCAGCTTCAAGAGCTGGAGCGCCTTAGAACAGTATAGTAATTTAAAAGCGGCTTATGATAATTTTAGTTAATTTTGCCCAATGAGTGATGCCATAAAGCACGAGTGCGGAATAGCCCTGGTTAGGCTGCTTAAACCTCTAAACTATTACAAAGAAAAGTACGGCAGTTCTTTTTACGGACTTCAGAAGATGTATCTAATGCTGGAAAAACAGCATAATCGCGGTCAGGATGGCGCTGGTTTTGCAAGCATTAAACTCGACATGGAACCAGGAGAGCGCTTTATGAGTCGCGTTCGTTCTTCTGACCCTCAACCGATTAAAGATATTTTCAACACTATCAATACGCGCATCAATAATGTTGAGGAAGGGCTGCCCA
>MDTB01053538.1_pt1 | contig 18201 bp, 17 predicted proteins | sample 811161 | NCBI WGS metagenome assembly MDTB01 (sample SAMN05326650, study PRJNA326480) | marine metagenome | isolation source: seawater | place: Mediterranean Sea | collected 2009
GCTAAACATCACCCAGATAAAGAAATTATAGTTACCGGTTGTGCTAGTCAGTTAGAAAAAGGCCTTTTTAGCAATTTAAAAAATGTTTCTAGAATAATTGATAATAAGTATAAGACTGATCCTGATGCTTATGAGTTTGAAAATAATTTAAGTAAAAAAAAATATGAGTTTCCAGAACCTCCGATTACAGAATCAAAAAGAACTCGCGCTACAATTCAAATTCAGCAAGGATGTAATCACAGATGTACTTTTTGTATTATTCCTTATGGAAGAGGCGACTCATTAAGTCTTCCGGTTGGTGAAGTGTCAAGAAGAGTTGATAGTGTTTTAAAGAATGGTTTTAAAGAAGTGACTTTAACTGGAGTTGACTTAACATCTTATGGAGAGGATCTTCCAGGTAAACCAAAATTAGGAAACCTTATAAAAAGAATTTTTAAACTTCATCCAAATTTGTCGAGGCTAAGGTTGTCATCCATAGATCCTGCCGAAATTGATGATGATTTAATGGAACTTTTAAAATTTGAAAAAAAATTAATGCCACATATTCACCTTTCTGTTCAGTCTGGGGATAATTTAATTTTAAAAAGAATGAAAAGAAGACATAATAGAGAAACAGTAATAAAAATTTGCCAAGATTTAAAAAGTTATAGAAAAGATATCACCTTTGGTGCTGACTTGATAGTTGGTTTTCCGACAGAAACAGATTCTCATTTCAAAAACACACTTGATCTTATAACTGAATGTAAATTCAATAATGTTCATTTTTTTCCATTTTCTCCAAGAAGCAGAACTCCAGCAGAAAAAATGCCGCAAGTTTTAAATTCAATAATTAAATTAAGAGTCAAAAAAGCAAAGAATTTCACTCATCGTTTGATTCAAGAAATTGCGCAAAAAAAGATAGGAGAGAATGTTGAAATTCTTTTTGAAACAAAAGACCTAAGCTATACAAATAATTTTTATAAAGTAACTGTTGATTCGAAAAATAAAAAAATTGAAAAAATGAATGGTCAAATAATTAAAGTAACATTGAAGTCTTTTTCCAATGGTAAATTTTTTGCGGAGATTTAATTTTGGTTTTTGGCTGGTTTAAAAAGTTAACTTCTGGGCTATCAAAATCATCAGAAAAAATTTCTGATGGAATTAAAAAAGTTATTAAAGGAAAAAAAATTGACGAAACTACCCTAGAGGAACTAGAGGAGTTGTTGATTTCATCTGATTTAGGTGCAAATTTTTCTTCAGGGATTATAGAGGATTTTAGAAAATCAAAAATTATCGAACCAAGTTCAGAAAAAGTTAAATCTATGATACAAAAAAAAATTGAAAATTTGTTGCAACCCTTGGAAAAAAAAATTGATTTAAAAACTAAACCATTTATTTTCCTAATTGTTGGAATTAATGGAGTTGGAAAAACTGCAACTGTTGGTAAACTTGCTAATAAATTTGTTAGCGCAAAAAAAAAAGTTGGTCTTGTTGCTGCTGATACATTCAGAGCTGCAGCAACTGAACAATTAAAAATATGGTCAGATAGGACTAATTCAGAATTTTTTTCCGCTAAAGAATTTTCTGACCCAGCTGCACTTTCATTTGAATCTATCCAGGAGGCAATAAAAAAAAATCTCGATGTACTAATTGTAGATACTGCCGGTAGACTTCATAATAAATCAGATTTAATGAATCAATTGAAAAAAATTATAAGAGTTATCAAAAAAATTGATGAGTCATTCCCTAATCAAATAACACTGGTTTTAGATGGAAATATAGGCCAAAATTCAATTAAGCAGGCGGAGGTTTTTAAAGAAATTTGTGAGATAGACAGTTTAATAATTACAAAACTTGATGGCACCGCCAAAGGAGGGGTAATAGTTCCGATAGCAGAGCTTTTAAATATTCCGATTTTAGCTGTTGGAACTGGTGAAAAAAAAGAAGACTTGATAGATTTTAATGCAAAGGATTTTTCTAAAGCACTCTTAGGTTTAGATTAAAATTTTGAAAAAAGCAAATTTTATATTTTATATAATATGATTTTTGCTAAATTATAAAAATTAAAAAATGAAACTGGAAACTTTTAAAAAATTACATGGTTTTTTTATTGAGGACCTTCAAATTGATCAAACAGATAAGATAGAAAGGAAAATCACTGAGAAAGACATAGACAACTTTGCCAAACTAACAGGCGATAATAATCCAGTTCATACAAATTTAGATTTTGCTAAAAAAACTATTTTTAAGCAAAAAGTGGCCCATGGTTTTTTATCAGCAAGTTTAATATCAACATTAATTGCAACAAAACTTCCTGGACCTGGAAGTATTTATTTAAGTCAAAATTTAAAATTTCTCGCACCAGTTTTTATAGATGATTTAGTAAGAGTCAAAGTAACTGTTAAAGAGATTGACCATGAAAAAAAAAAAGTAAAATTACAAACAGAATGCTTTAAAAATGAAAAAAAAATTATATCTGGAGAAGCTATTGTTCTTGTAAATTCAAAAAAAGATTTTAAAAACAATGAAAGTTTTTAGATCATTTTCTATCCCTAAGAAATTTAATGATTCTGTTATAGCTATAGGAAATTTTGATGGGCTTCACTTAGGTCATCAAGCAGTAATAAATGAAGCTAAAAAAATTTCCTTAAAATATAAAAAAAAAATTGGAGTGATGACTTTTGAGCCTCATCCTAAGTCTTTTTTTCAAAAAAAATATGAGTTTTTTAGGCTCACGCCTTTTCGTATGAAGTATGAACTTTTAAAAAAAAAAAAATTAGATTTTATGCTAAATATTAAATTTGATAAAAATTTCATGAGTATTTCATCATTAAATTTTATCGAGAAAATTTTATTAGAGGATTTAAAGGCAAGTCATATTGTTATAGGCTTTGATTTCGTTTTTGGAAACAAACAGGCTGGAAATGTTGATGTTTTAAGAAACTTTTGTAAATCTTCAAAAAAACTTGAATTTACTGAAATTAAAGAAAAAAAAAATGGATGGTTCTGAAGTATCCTCTTCACTCATAAGAGAATTGTTGAGAAAAGGTGATATTGAAAAAGCTAATCAAATTCTTTCAAGAAAATGGACAGTAGTCGGGAGAGTTTTAAGTGGAGAAAAGAAAGCAAGAAAAATTGGTTTTAAAACAGCAAATATGAGACTAAATTCTTATTGTGATATATGCTTTGGCGTTTACAAAGTTTTGATTGAGCTTCCAGAAGAAATCTCTAAGAAAAAGTTTTATGGAATAGCAAACTACGGTGTCAAACCAACTTTTATGAAAAAAACCCCGTTGTTGGAAGTTCATATATTTGATTTTAATAAAGAAATTTATGGAAAAAAAATTAAAGTAAGCTTTTTAAAATTTGTAAGAAAAGAAAAAAAATTTGAATCAGTTGAGAAATTAAAAGATCAAATTATAAAGGACATCAAGCTAGTTAAAAAAAATGGAATTTTCAAAAACAATTAATCTCCCAAAAACTAATTTTTCAATGAAAGCAAATTTGTCTGTTACAGAGAATAATTGGTTAAAATTTTGGGAAGAAAAAAAAATATATGAGCGTCTTAGAAAAAATGCTTCAAATTTCAAAAAATATGTCCTTCATGATGGACCTCCCTACGCAAATGGTGATTTGCATTTAGGTCATGCACTAAATAAAATCCTTAAGGATATTATTTGTAGGACAAAATTCCTTAATCAGTTTGATGTAGATTACGTTCCAGGATGGGATTGCCATGGTTTACCAATCGAGTGGAAAGTTGAAGAAGAGTTTAAAAAAAAAGGTAAGAAAAAAAATGAAGTTGGACTTGATAAATTTAGAGATAGATGTAGATCTTTTGCAGAGTATTGGGTAGGAGAACAAAAGACGCAGTTTCAAAGATTTGGTATTCTGACTAATTGGAAAGAGATTTATTTAACAATGAACAAAAATTCGGAGGTCAGGATAGTTGAAGAACTACTTAAATTTTTCGAATCTGGAGATTTATATCTAGGTTTTAAACCAGTAATGTGGTCTGTTGTTGAGCAGACTGCATTAGCAGAAGCTGAGGTTGAATATCACGAAAAAATCTCCAAGTCGATATATGTCAAATTTCCTATTGAAAATTTAAGTCAAACATCTGTATTGATCTGGACAACTACTCCTTGGACGATTCCGTGCAACAAAGCAATCGCATATTCCAAAAGTTTAACTTATAAAATTTTAGAATTTACAGAAGAAGAAAACAATTTGAATATAAAGAAAAATGATAAAATCATTATTTCATCAGGGTTAATAGAAAATTTTGCAAAGCTTCATTCACTAAAGAATTTTAAAATTACTAGAGACATCTCTCATGATGAATTAGAAAACTTAACATGTCATCATCCTCTTCGAGAAATTGGGTTTTCTTTTGATGTCAAAATTTATCCTAGCGATCATGTAACAGATGAAAGTGGTAGTGGTTTTGTACATATTGCTCCAAATCATGGTGAAGAGGACTTTAGTGTTGGTCAAAAGTATGGATTGGGCAATGTAACCACTGTAAATTCGAAGGGTATATACGCGGATAATGTTAATTTTTTCAAAGGTATGCATGTTTTCAAAGCTGATGAAATAGTTATTAATCAATTAAAAAATTTTTCTAATATTATCAGCTCAAATGACTATAAACACAGTTACCCTCATTCATGGAGGTCTAAAGCCCCGTTAATATATCGTGCTACTTCACAATGGTTTATCTCTATGGAAAAAAATGATTTAAGAACAAAAGCAATAAAGGCTATTGAGGGTGTTAAATGGATACCTACTAACAGTAAAAATAGAATTTTATCGATGATTAATGAAAGACCTGACTGGTGCGTTTCAAGACAAAGAAATTGGGGTGTGCCAATTACAATTTTCATTGAAAAAAAAACACAAAAGCCATTAATGGATCCAGAAGTAAATAAAAAAATACTATCAGTTTTAAAAAATAAAGGTGTTGATAGTTGGTTTGCTTTAAGTAATGATGAGTTTCTTACTAAAAATCATAATCCTGATGACTATGTAAAGGTGGATTCAATTTTGGATGTTTGGTTTGACTCAGGTGCAAGTCATGCCTTCGTTTTGAAAAATAAAAATATTGACATAGCTGATTTATATCTTGAGGGTTCTGATCAGCATAGAGGTTGGTTTCAGACTTCGTTGTTGGAATCATGTGGTTTATACGGAAGAAGTCCCTATAAATCTGTTTTAACCCATGGCTTTGTAATTGATGATAAAGGGAAAAAAATGTCTAAATCCCTAGGAAATGTAATTTCTCCAAAGGAAGTTACTGAAAAATATGGTGCTGATGTTTTAAGAATTTGGGTTGCCACCTCAAATTTTACTGAGGATGTTAGAATAAGCTTCGAAAATTTAGATAGACATTCTGAGAGCTACAGAAAAATAAGAAACTCTATTAGATTTATTTTAGGGAATTTAAATGGATGGAAACTTAATAAAAAGGTTTCCTATAAACAACTACCCGAGCTAGAAAAGTATATTCTTCATAGACTCTGGATAATAAATGATGAAGTTAAAAAAACGTTTAATGAATTTAACTTTAGTAAAGCTTTTCAGATTATCTTGAATTTTTGTAACGCTGAACTTTCAGCTTTCTTTTTTGATATAAGAAAAGATTCTTTATACTGTGATAGCACTAACTCCCTTTCAGTAAATTCAACAAAAACTGTAATGAGTATGTTATTTGAAAATTTGATACGTTGGTTGTCTCCAATAATACCATTTACCTCAGAAGAAGCTTGGCAGTCGTGGAGAGAAGAAATTGATGATGATGGAGCTTTGAGTTGCCATTTATTAACTAATCAAGAATTACCTTCAAATTGGAATGATAAAAAATTACAAACCAATTGGAAAAAAATTCTTGAATTAAGAGATGCTTTTCTATTTTTTCATGAAAAGATGAGAAATGCTAAAAAAATAAAGTCAACCATGGAGGCCGACGTTTATTTTTTTTTCAAAGACAAAACATTAAAAGATTTAGCTAAGGTTGTAAATTTATCAGAAATTTTAATTTGTTCTAATGTATCTATTTCTGATTCGTGTGATGAAGAATTTGAAGAATTTATAGAAAATGAAAACATTTTAGTAAAAATTAAGAAAGTTGACGGATATAAATGCCCTAGATGTTGGAAAACTTTTAAAGATAATTTTAAAAAAGACCTCTGTTTAAGGTGTGAAAAAGTGATTGATGGAAATTTTTAAAATTATCAATAAAGAACGCCTTACTTTTCTAATTGTGTTCTTTTCTGTTATTTTTGACCAAATTACAAAGTATTATGTAGACGTATACAAAATTCAATTATTTCCCCCTTTAGAAATTTTTCCATGGCTTAATATCGTTTATGTAGAGAATAAAGGGATAAGTTTTGGAATTTTATCAACATTAAATATTTCATTTTATCTAGGTTTAGTTTCTTTTTTTGTAAGTTTTTATATCATTTACTTGTTAAAAAAATCTAAAAAGAAAACTGAAAAATTTGCTCTTTCATTAATTTTAGGTGGTGCAGTAGGTAACGGTATAGATAGAGTTATTAGAGAGTATGTTATTGATTTTATTGATATTTCATTTAATAATATACATTGGCCAGCTTTTAATATTGCTGATTCATCAATAACTGTGGGGGGAATATTTTATTTTTGGTTGATAATTTTTAAGAAAAACCAGTAAAAATTGACAAAATACCCTTTTCAAAGGGTAAAAGTAATGATATGAATATATAAAATTATAACAAAATGTTTGAGTTATAACATGCTTGAACACTATATATAGTATACAAATGAGTATTTTTAGAAAATCTGCAAAGTTTTGTTTAGCTTTGCAAATTTGTTTAACATCTTCATGCACCTCGATTGAATCTACGCTTGACTCTACCTGGGATTCAATTAGTGAAGCTGGGGATTATATTTACGATTCAGTAAATTTTTGGGAAGAAACTGAACCTGAGCAAAGTGAAGCAATCATAATAGAAGAGGCAGTTGAAGTTCCAGATTATGCTATGCCTGATGAGACTCCACAAAGTTTTCCAGTTCAGCCTAGTTTTTCTCAACAACCACCTATGCAACCTTATTATGACCCTATCTACAGAAGTGCAAGACAATATTATTTTGTAGGACCTAATGGAACGCCAATGCTCGCCCCCCAACCACCGCCCTTTCCACAATATTCAATAGATCAAGTTTCTCCTGTTCTGCCTTATTCTTATAATAATAATTTAAATCTTGTTCCACCGGCAGTTCAAGCACCTAATAACTCTAACCTTAACTTAGTGCCTGAGAAACAAATTCCTAGAATGTTAACTGAAGAGGAAGAGATGGAACTTTTTGGAATTCAGAATAACTGTATTCAAGTTGTGAAAGATTTAGTTAATGGAGGATATGCATGTGATGACTTTGACTAAGAAAAAAAGCTTACTAATTTTAACTTTTTCATTCGTATTCATTTCTTCATGTGAAACACTTGAAGATTTGGCAGGTTTGAATAAAGTTTCTATTGATGATTCCTTATATTCAGGTACCCCAGATTTGATTCTGCCACCTGATTTTAATAAGGATCCAGCATCTCTGAAAACTTCAAAAAAAAGTCCTGACCAACCAATTTCTCAACCAAATTATCAACAGTTGCTACCATACCAAACAGTAAACCCCAGAGTTACAAACTTTTTTTCACCTAAAATAAACGTTGAGTCTTCTTCAACTCCTTCAGATTCTTTGGAAAGATTTAAACAAAATAAAAGATTTACTATTGGTGAATGGGTGTATAGTCAGTATGTGGATGGCTTTAAAAGAGGAAATATTTATTATAGGCCTATTTATGATAAAGGTTACAACTTTTCAAGAAGATATGTGCCTGATAGAAATGTGGCTTCATTTCAAAACCCTGTAATAACACCCAATGTAGAAAACTACTTACCACCTGACAATGAGTTTATTCAGCCTTCCTCAAGCCCAACACAATACGAAAGCTTAGATCAATTACCAGTTTTGGACTAAATGAGATTAGTCTTATTAATAATACTTTCTATTTACTTCTCCAGTTCATTTAGTAATGAGCAAGCTTCTCCTTACTCTTTCATATTGAAAAATGGAATGGAAGTTGTTGTTATAGAAAATAATAGAGCCCCAGTTGTTGCACAGATGATTTGGTATAACTTTGGTTCTGGAATTGAAGAAACAGGAAAAAGTGGGTTAGCACATTTTATGGAACATTTGATGTTCAAGGGAACCCGAAAGTTTCCTGATAATTATTACTCCAACTATATTTCTAAGATTGGTGGAAGTGAAAATGCTTTTACGAGTTATGATTACACTGCATATTATCAAGTCTTCCCAAAATCAGAACTAAAAATGATGATGAAAATGGAAGCCGATAGAATGACAAACCTCACACTTACCAAGGAAAATGTAGAAATAGAAAAACGGGTTATACTTGAGGAAAGGTTTCAGAGAATCGAAAGTGACCCATCATCAAAGTTGGATGAGTCAATGAGATCTATTTTGTTTCCCAATCATTATTATGGAAGACCCATAATCGGTTGGAGACATGAAATTGAAGGACTAACATATGAAGATGTTTTAAGTTTTTATAAAGAAAATTACAAACCTAATAATGCTATATTAGTCTTATCAGGAGATGTTGATTTTGAGACAGCTAAAAAGCTAAGTAAAAAATATTTTGAAAAAATTAGAAAAGGTAAGCAAGAATCTAAACTAAAAGTTACGGATCCTGATTTAAATACAAATATATTTGTAAAAATGCAACATTCAACAGTCCAACAACCAATATGGAAAAAGTTTTACAGAACAATTTCCTATAAGTCGGATGCTAAAAATTCCATTGCACTTGATATGGGGTTTAAGATAGTAGCCTCAGGAACCTCTAGCTTACTCTATCAAAACCTTGTAGAGGAAAAGAAGATTTTTTCAGTTGTTGGGGGATACTTTCAAGGGCTTACAAAAGGAGAGGGAAATATTTATCTGTATGCAATTTCAAAAGAAAAAAAAACATCTAATGAAATTAACAACATTATAATGAATGAATTTAAAGAGATTATAAATAAAAAACTAACATCCAAAAGATTTGAGATAGAAAAGAAAAAGTATTTCTTTGATACAATCTATAAAAAAGATGGAGTCTTAAATCCCGCTCAAATTTATGGGGAGGCTTTAACAGTTGGATTGACCTTAGATGATATTAAAAAGTGGCAAGAAAGAGTGAATAATGTAAGCCTTAATGATGTTAAGAAAGCTTTAGAAAAGTTATATGAAAATAACAATTATGTGATAGGAGAATTATCAAATTGAGATTTATTTTTTTACTTTTTTTCTTTTTTTTCTTCCTCTCAAGTAAAAATACTGGTGCCATACAATTTGAATCTATTGAAACAAATAATGGAATAAAATTTTGGTTAATTGAAGATAAAACACTTCCACTTGTAAGTGTCAGCTTTTCCTTTAAAGGAGGTTCTATTCTTGACCCAGTTGGTCAAGACGGAGTTACAAATTTAATGACGTCTTTATTGGACGAGGGTACACAAAATTTTACAGCATCAGAATATAGACTTTTCAAAAGAGAAAATGGGATTAAAATTTCTTTTTCTACAAGCAAAGAAAGAATTGAGGGAACTTTTCAAGTAGTTAAACCAAGATTGCAAGAAGGTTTTTACTTATTAAATGAATCAATTAACAAAGCTAAATTTCCTGTAAAAGAAATTAAAAAAGTCAAATCTCAGGTTGAGGCTAGTATTAAAATTGATAATTCAGATATATCAACCATTGCATCAAATAAATTCAATAAGTTTTTTTTCAAAGATCAATTAATTGGTAGGAATACAAAAGGTAATCTCAAAACTCTGGGTAATATTTCAAGAGATGATATACAATCAATATACAAAAGTTCTTTTATAAAAGATCGCTTGGTTATCGGGATCTCTGGAGACATAGAGCCAAATCTAGCGAAAAAATACGTTGATTATGTTTTTGGGGACTTGCCAAGTAAAAAATTTGTAAATCCAATTTCAACATTAAAAGAGTTAAACAAAGGAAAAGAGATAATTGAAATGAAAACTCCTCAAACTACTGTTGTTTTTGGTCAAAAAGGTTTAGGCAGAAAAGATAAGGAATACTTTGCTGCAAGAGTCATCAATTATGTACTTGGAGGAGGAGGGTTTCAATCAAGATTATACAAAGAAATAAGAGAGGCAAATGGCCTGGTTTATTCAATTTATTCATACTTGATGCCCTATGAATATGCGGGAGTTATTGTAGGAGGGTTTCAAACAAGGAACCAAAATGTAGGTAAAACCGTTGAGAAAGTAAAAACTGAATGGAATAGAATTAAAAATCAAGGAATTACAAAGCTAGAATTACAAAATGCAAAAACCTATTATAAAGGTTCATTTTCAAGAAATTTTACAAGTACTTTAACAATAGCAAGTTTATTAATGATTGTTCAGTATTATGATTTAGGTGAGGATTATTTTGATAAAAGAGATTTAATTATAGATAATCTAAAGCTTAATGAATTAAATAATTTAGCAAAAAATTTATTTGATAGTAAAAACCTTTTCTTTATGATTGTAGGTGAACCTAAAATTTAATTTTATGCTTTTTTCACAGTCTTCCTTCAATCTTGAGTATTTTGAATCTGAATTAAAATCAAAGGATTATCTCTCTACTAAAAAAAAAATTATTAAAGATATTTCATCAAAGTCATTTGGTTTCTTACAGGATTTGTATAGCAATAATTTAGACGAAATAATTTATCTAGCCGAGCAGCTCAAAAGTTTTGAAAATGTTTTATTTTTAGGTACTGGAGGGTCAAGTCTAGGTGGTAAAACTCTTGTTTCAATAAAAGAAAATTTTTTTTTGAAAGACATATCACCAAAAGTATATTTTTTAGAAAATGTTGACGAATGGTCAATCTCTAGATTAACAAAGAAAATAAACTTACAGAATACTGCTTTAGTAGTGATATCAAAATCTGGAGAGACAATTGAAACTCTGAGCCAATTTTTCTTTTTAAAAAACGAAATGAAAGAAATCCGCAATTTTAAAAAAAAAGTTTTTATAATTACTGAAAATAAAAAAAGTACATTAAAAGAAATTCAGGAAGAAGAGGAGTTGAAATTTTATGAACATAAAAAAAATATTGGAGGGAGGTTTTCTGTTTTTTCATTGGTCGGGTTGTTGCCTGCATCTTTGGTTGGCTTTGAAATTTCAAATTTTAGGGAAGGTGGAAAACTTTTTTTAAAAAACCTAATTAAGGATGAGGAAGGTTTTTTTGACAACCATTTTTTTTCTGCTTTATCTTTAATGATTCTATATAAAAAAAACTATAATATTTCAGTTTTCATGCCTTATTCTGATAGGTTAAATAACTTATCTTTTTGGTACAGACAATTATGGGCTGAAAGTATCGGGAAAAATAAAATGGGAATTACACCTATGAATGCTCTAGGCACTGTGGATCAGCATAGTCAGATTCAGTTATACCTTGATGGTCCCTCTGATAAATTTTTTACATTTATTTTTGAAAAACAAAAAAAAACAAAAAAAAACTTAGATTGTAGTTACGGAAAAGAAAAAAATTATCATTTACTTCACAATAAATCATTAACCAATTTATTAATCTGTGAGTTGAAAGCAACAATTGAAACGTTAAAAAAAAAAAAAAAACCTTTGAGAGTAATTGAGTTAGATGAAATAAATGAAAAAGCAATAGGTTCATTAATGATGTTTCTATTTTTAGAAACTATTTTTTCATGCTACTTCATTAATGTAGACCCTTTCGATCAACCTGCGGTTGAAGAAGGGAAGATTTTGACAAAGAAATTTTTAGAAAATGAATAAAATCAAAATACTTCCAGACGAAATCATTAATCAAATTGCTGCTGGGGAGGTTCTTGATCGTCCATCATCAGCAGTAAAAGAACTTGTAGAAAACAGTATTGATGCTAATTCAAAAAAAATATCAATATTTGTGAGAGATGGAGGAAAAGCAGAAATTATCGTTAAAGACGATGGTAATGGAATCTCAAAACAAGAACTTGAATTAGCAGTTACTAGACATGCAACCTCAAAACTAAATGAAAAAAAAATAAATGCCTTATCTTTTCTCGGGTTTCGTGGAGAAGCACTACCTTCAATTGGCTCGGTATCCGAAATGATAATTAAATCTAACACTAACAATGATCAAGATGGAATGATGATTGAGGTTATCTCAGGCATAAAAAAAAAAATAAAGCCCGTAAATCATAGAAAAGGAACAACAGTATCAGTTAAAAAACTATTTTTTTCTACACCTGCAAGAATAAAGTTTTTAAAGACAGATAATTACGAGTCACTTTTAATAAAAAGAATAGTTCAAAAACTAGCACTTTGTAACTTTCACATTGATTTTGATTTAACTATTAATAATAAAAATGTAATTCTAACAAAAAGTGATCAAAGTATTGATAAAAAAAAAATGTTAGAAAGGAGAGTAGCAACTTTACTGGGCCCCCAATTTATTGATAACTCAATCTTCATTAATGAAGTTTCTGAAAATTTTAAATTAAAAGGATACCTTGGAATACCTACTTTTCATCATTCAAACACTAACAACCAATTTTTATTTGTTAATGGAAGAGTAGTGCAAGATAAGTCAATGAATGTTATTTTTAAGGTAGCCTACAGAGACTTCATGTCTTACGATAGGTTTCCTCAATTAGTTCTATTTATTGAATGTTCCGAAGATGAGGTTGATGTAAACGTTCATCCATCAAAGAATGAGATGCGGTTTAGGAATTTAAATTACTTAAGATCTAAAATTCTTAAAGTTTTTAAATCAAAATTAATAACAGCTGGCCATAGGGCGAGTACTTTAAATACAGTAAAGGCAATAGAAAAGTTTTCTTTTAAATCTAATCAAAACACTTTTTTAGAGCTAAAAGATGAAAAATTTAATGATGAAAACTTAAATAATTCAAACTACTCTTTTGATAAAAGTAAAATCAATGAATCAGATAAAGAAACACCTTCACTTTTTCCACTTGGTTATGCAAAAAGTCAGTTTCATAAAACTTATATTATTTCAGAGACTGATGAAGGAATTATCATAACAGATCAGCATGCCGCTCATGAAAGACTTGTTTATGAGAAATTGAAAAAGGATTTTTATAAAAAAAAGATAAAAACTCAGATATTACTTATACCTGTGGTAATTGATATTGATCCTTCAGTCATCAAAAATCTTGAAAAAAAACTTCAACATGTTTGCGAATACGGTGTCAAAATCGAAATTTTTAGTAAAACATCAGTTATCGTAAGAGAGTTACCTCATATTATAGCTAATTGTAATGTAAAAAAGCTTACTACTGATTTGATTGAAGAATTAGTAGACACAGATGATTCAAAGTCTGTAGAAAATGAAATTAATAAGATTTGTTCAAAGATGGCATGTCATGGATCTATCAGGGCTGGAAGAGACCTTCAAGTTGATGAAATGAATGATTTACTTAGAAAGATGGAATCTACACCTTTTTCTGGTCAATGTAATCATGGTAGACCTACTTATGTAGAGTTAAAAATTGGTGATATAGAGAAATTGTTTGGTAGAAAATAATTTACTTTGTTTCAATAAATAAAAACAATGAATTGGATATTTTTTTTTCTTTGATTATTTTTAAGCAAACTAATTCATTTTGGGGAGTTGATTTTGGTAATTCTAAAATTCCAATTGATTTATTGTTTATGAGTCCTGCATTTCTAATGGATTCTAAAATTTCAGAAACGTTAAATTTGTTATAGGGTGGATCTAGAAAAAAAATATCAGCTTTAAATGATAGAAATTTCAGTTTTCTTAAATCTAACTTATGAATCTCAGCAAATTTTTGAGCTTTGATTAATTCCAAGTTTTTTTTTGTTAGATCAATTGCAATCTTAGAATTATCAATAAAACAAACTTTTTTAAATCCTCGAGAAATACATTCAATGCCTAACCCGCCTGTTCCGCAAAAGAAATCCAATACTTTCATGTCATCAAATTTTAATTTTTTTTTTGAAAGTATTGAGTTTAGGGTACTAAAAATCATTTCCTTTGCTCTGTCAGATGTTGGTCTTATTAAATCATCAGGAGGAAGCAATAATTTTGTGCCTCTATGCCTACCAGAAATTATTCTCATAAGAAAGTTTTAACTGTTTTAAAAAATTTTTAACTTTTTTCTCTTCAATTTCCTTTACATCACCCTCATCTAAATTTTTCAATAAAAAAGGCCCATATTGTGTTCTTTTTAATCTTAAAACTTGAAGCCCAAAAAAGTTCATAATGTTTCTTATTTCTCTTTTTTTTCCTTCATAAAGTTTGATTTTAAATTGATGATTAAAATTTTTGGTATAGATCGTTTCTAAACTAAATATTTCATAAATTATACCCTCTATATTAATTTTTTTTTTAATTAAGTTGTAAAAATTTTGAGGCAAACTTCCTTTTACATCAACAAGATAAATTCTTTCAACTTTATTTGAAGGTCTTTCTAAAAAACTGGAAAGAGAGGGATTGTTTGTAAGTATTATCAATCCCTCAGAATTTATATCAAGTCTTCCTACAGTCACAACTCTTGGAAAATCCTTAGTTGAAAGAAGTCTAAATAGACTTTTTTGATTTTTTTGCTCCTTATTCGAGCAAACATAACCAACAGGCTTGTTTAAAACCCATACTCTTGTTTTTGGTTTTTTTAATTCTTTTCCAAGTACTCTTATTTTTTTTATTTTATCCTTTTCTATTGAAAATTCTTCAAATATCTCACCATTGAGTTCGACCTTTCCTTCTTTGACCAGTATTTCTGCTTGACGTCTCGAACAGACACCAGCGTGAGATAAAATTTTTGAAATTCTTATTTTTTGACTTTTCAATTTTTTCTAGAACTTTCAACTAATGCTTTAAAAATTTCTAAATCTTTGTCATCAATTAAAAACTCTGGGTGCCACTGAACACCTATACAAAATTTTTGATTTGGATTTTCTATTCCTTCAATTACTCCGTCTTCGGTAAATGAATTTACTTGCAATCCTTTTCCTAAGTTATCTACAGATTGATGGTGAGCTGAATTGACAAACATTTCTTCAGATTTTGTAATTTTGTATAGATTGGATGATTTTTTAATTTTTACAATATGACTTGGTTGATCCCTTGGGTTTTCTTGTTCATGATTAATATTAGACTGAATTTCATCAGGAATATGTTGAATAAGAGTTCCCCCAAGTACTACATTTAACAATTGCTGGCCTCCACAAATTCCCAAAAGAGGAAGATTCATATCAACAGCTTTTTTTGTAATTTCAAATTCAAATGAAGTTCGCTCTTTTTTTAGTTTAACGAATTTACTTGAAATTTCCTTACCATAAATCTCAGGGTTAATATCAAAGTCTCCTCCAGTAATAACTAAGCCATCAATGAGGTTTAAATATTGATTTATATTTTCATTTGAGTGAGGGAGAAAAACAGAAGTTCCTCCAGCTAAGTCAATAGATTCTGAATAATTTTTTCTTGCAGCATACCAAGGGTATTTCGAATACGTTTTTGATTTCTCCTCGTCTAATGTTATTCCAATAATTGGTTTTTTCATGGCTATTAAATTTATATAATTGATGTTAAATTATTATATGCAAAAAAAATGTAAAATCTGTATAAAAAATCATGAGATAGTAGTTAATCTAAAAAACACTACTACTGCAGAATTAATTTGGAAAAGTTTACCTCTTAGTTCAGATATTCATTTATGGGGCGAGGAGGTATATTTTTATACTAATCTGGCTAGTGTATTAGAAAATGATGCTAAAGATGTAATATCTTATGGAGAAATTGCTTATTGGCCCAGTGGGAAAGCAATAGCTATTGGTTATGGGAAAACACCTATTTCACAATCCAACGAGATTCGACTAGCAGATAGATGCAACATTTGGGGCGAAACAGAATACGATCTAAAAAAGTTGAAAGATGTAAGGTCCGGAGAAAAGGTAGAAATTTTAAGGTGCTAAAAAAAAGTCATATAAAATTAGCATTAAAAATAGCAAAAGAATCAGCAAATAAAAATGAAATACCAGTTGGTTGTGTTATATTTGACAAGAAGGGTAAAGTTATAAGTTCAGCTTCAAACTCTTCTATTGAAAAAAATGATCCAACTGCTCACGCAGAAATCTTAGCCATTCGAAAAGCATGTAAAAACTTAAATCTGAATAAATTAAATGAATTATCAATCTTTGTTACTCTTGAACCATGTAAAATGTGTGAATACGCTATTTATGAGGCTGGTATAAAAAAAATCTTTTTTGGTGCTTATTCAGAAAATAGTTCTCTTACACACAAAAAAATTAATTATCAATTAGAAAACAATGGTTATCAATTTTATGGAGGTATAGAAGAAAAAGAGTGTTCAAAACTTTTGACTAATTTTTTTAAAAAGCTTAGATAATTAAAAATTTTTTAAACCAATATCTTTCCTATAAAAACCGTCTTTCCAATTTAACTTTTTTAAAACTTTGTAAGCACTTTTTCTGGCCTCTTCAATATTTTTTCCTGTTGAAGTAACAGATAGTACTCTTCCTCCATTTGAAAAAAAATTCGAAGATAAAGTTTTTGTCCCTGCGTGAAAAATTATAGTTTTTTCATTATCTTTTATTTTTTGAAGATTTGGAATTAGTATTTCTTTGTTATACGATTCAGGGTAACCTTTTGACGCTAAAACAACACAAATTACTGATTTTCTTGAGTTGGTAATTTTAATTTTTCCTAATTCGTCTTTGGTAATAGATGTTATAATTTCTAAAAAATCGGTGTTTAATTTTCTGAGTAGTGTTTGGCACTCTGGGTCACCAAATCGAACATTATATTCAATTACGTAGGGTTCATTATTCTTAATTATTAATCCAAAAAATAAAATACCACGATAAGTAAAACTCTCCTTTTTAAAACCTAAAAAAGTTTTTTCTATAATATTTTTTATAATTTTTTTTTCCAAATTTTTGCTTACTTTTTTAGATGGTGTAAAACAACCCATTCCACCTGTGTTCGGACCAAGGTCGTTGTCAAAGGCTCTTTTGTGATCAAGAGCATATCCTAATGGTAAAAAAGTTTTTTTGTCAAAAAAGGAAAAATAACTTATTTCAAAACCATCAATAAATTCTTCAATTATTATTTTTTTTCCAGCATCGCCAAATTTTTTTTTTTCCATCATTAATTTTATTGTTTGTTCTGCTTCATTTAAACTTTTACATATAATTACTCCTTTGCCCGCAGCTAAACCGTCTGCTTTTATAACAATAGGAAAAATTATGGAGTTTAAATAATTCAAGGCTTTATTTACTACTGTAAATTTACGATATTTTGGTGTTAATATTTTATTTTTAAACAAAAAAGATTTGGCAAATGATTTTGAGGTTTCAAGTTTGGCAGCTTTTTTAACTGGACCAAAGGTTTTTATTCCTTTATTTTGGAGATAGTCGCTTACGCCATCAGCTAAGTATTCCTCTGGACCAATTATAACTAAATCAATAGATTTTTTTTCACAAAAATTTAGGATCTTAATTTTTTTTTTTAAATCTAAAAATTTACATTCAGCAATTTTTTGAATTCCTGCATTGCCAGGTGAGCAAAATAACTTGTTACATGTTTTAGACTTTTTTATAGCCCAACAAATAGAATGTTCTCTCGCTCCGCTTCCTAAAACTAAAATATTCAAGAAAAAAAATCCTTATTATGATAATACATTTAATATGAAAGTACTCTCCAATATTATAGATTATACTGTAACTCAGCTTAATAAATCTATTAAAAATATAATCGAGTCCAGCTTTTCGACTTTAAGAGTTGTCGGCGAGGTTTCGCAAGTTAAAAAACACTCATCAGGGCACATTTATTTTACTTTGAAGGATCAAGAAAGCTCATTATCAGCAATCTGTTGGAGATCTAATGTTAACAAACTCAATGTTAAAATAGAAGAAGGTTCCTCAGTAGTGATTATTGGGAGAGTAACAACATATTCTCCGCAGTCGAAATATCAACTTATTGTTGAACAGGTGGAGTACCAAGGAGAAGGACTTCTACTCAAGGTTTTAGAAGATAGAAAAAAGATGCTTTCAAAAGAGGGACTTTTTGATGAAGATAAAAAAAAAAAAATCATCACTTTCCCATCATCTATAGGTGTTATTACATCTGAATCA
>MDTB01073667.1_pt1 | contig 18196 bp, 20 predicted proteins | sample 811161 | NCBI WGS metagenome assembly MDTB01 (sample SAMN05326650, study PRJNA326480) | marine metagenome | isolation source: seawater | place: Mediterranean Sea | collected 2009
GCAGGGTTTGATTTAAAAGAAATTGCCAAGGGCCCAGCTGAGCGTCAAGCCTTGGTGGATAAGGGTGCGGCGATGCTGTTGCGTTTGTTTAAGTTCCCTATGCCGGTCGTCGCTGCCAGCGCCGGTCACGCTATCGCTGCAGGGGCGCTGATCATGTTGTCCGCCGATACCCGCATAGGCGCCGAAGTGGACGCCAAATATGGGTTAAACGAGACAGCGATCGGCATGGGTTTGCCACCGTTTGGTATGCAGATGGCACTGTGCCGCATTTCCAAACGACATCAGACAGCGGCGATTTTGCAGTCTCAGTTATATGCGCCCGATGCGGCGGTAGACGTTGGCTATCTTGACGAAGTGGTTAGCGCTGACGATCTGCAAGCCACCGCTTTAGAGCGAGCAGCAGCGTTGGCTGAACTGCCCAGCGCAGCTTACGCCGCGAATAAGCTTGATGTTCGCCAAGCGTTTATCAGCGTCATCGAGGCGAGCTTAGGTTAGACAGCAGCCGGCGAATAGCTGGTTTATTGCATCAGCCCCGGATCTGTAGCCTGCTCGCGCGGCGCGCACCAGTCGATCTTTTGCCAATTGAGCTGAAAAGTCTTCGAATAATCCGCAACTTAGCGGCTTGAAGTGGTATCTAGCTGCAAGTAGAATGCGCGACCCTGTTAGGTAGTGCTACCTAGCAGATAACGCATTAAGCAACGTAATCGATGCTGAGCTGCAATGTAGGGAAGACGCAGCGTTGTCGGTCGAGGGAGAGGCGCCAGGGGCGCATCGACTGATACAGCAAGGTTTCGATGTTTGATGAGTGGTTTCGCGAGGCTTGGAGATGCCCATTAAGAAAACAAATAAACGAGTTGACCGCTCTTTATTGAACGAAGACATTGCAGCCGCCAATGTGCGCCTTGTAGGCGCCGATGGAGGCCAGCGAGGAATCGTTTCCCGTGCCGATGCATTAGCTGAAGCCCGGCGTTCTGGACTGGACTTAGTGCTGGTGGCGGCAGATGCGAATCCGCCTGTGTGCAAAGTCATGGATTATGGGAAACACTTATTTGAGCTGAAAAAAACCAAAGCAGCTCAACGTAAGAAGCAAAAACAGATTCAAGTCAAAGAAATCAAGTTCCGTCCTGGCACGGAAGAAGGCGACTATCAGGTAAAACTACGCAACCTGAAACGTTTTCTCGAGGAAGGGGATAAGGCGAAAGTATCACTACGGTTCCGCGGCAGAGAGGTCGTTCATCCAGAAATTGGAATGAGGCTGATGACGCGAATTGCAGAGGATTTGGATGATTTAGGCTCTATTGAGGCTGAACCCAAGTTTGAAGGACGCCAGGTGATAATGGTTTTAGCCCCAAGAAAAAATAAGAAAGCGCCAGCCCTTAAGGCTGAAGGATAAAAGCCAGCGGGCCTCCGGGCTCAGGGCTAAAAGCGCTAACCGGTCGGCGAGCAGAATATCTGCCTCGATCCAGCGGAGCAGGTAACTGCGCATCGCTACAGGCGGCCTCGGCATCGCATAACGATACCTAGAAGGCAAAAATGAATCGCGTGGAGTAAGGCATATGCCGAAGATGAAGACCAACCGGGGTGCAGCGAAAAGATTTCGTCGTACCAGCTCCGGTTTCAAACATAAGCAAACCAACAAAAATCATATCCTTACGAAGAAGGCGCCGAAGCGGAAGCGTCAGCTCCGCGGAATGGAAGGTGTCGCAGCCGCGGACGTGCCAGCACTGCGTCGTATGTTGCCCACCAAGGCTCGATAGGAGAGACCATGCCTAGAATTAAAAGAGGCGTGGCATCGAGAGCCCGTCGTAAAAAGATTTTAAAAGCAGCGAAAGGGTACTACGGAGCCCGTAGCCGTACTTTTCGCGTCGCGAAGCAAGCAGTCATAAAGGCCGGCCAATATGCTTACCGCGACCGCCGTCAGCGCAAGCGTCAATTCCGCAGATTATGGATCGTACGCATAAATGCTGCGGCACGTGAACATGGCCTGTCTTACAGCCGCTTTATCGCTGGTCTCAAGAAGGCAGGGATTGAAGTGGACCGCAAGGTGCTAGCCGATATCGCCATGCACGAAAGAGATACGTTTGCCGTATTGGCCAAGCGTGTGTTGGCGCAAGCCGAGCAAGTGCAGGTCGCTGCTTAAGCTACTGCTGTTCGCGCTCCCGACTGCCTTCAGGAGACCTTAATACGGTTCTTCCTGAGCATGCGCTGAGCGATGCAAAACGAAAGGGAAGAATGTGAGTTCTTCCCTTTTTTTGTGGCATTTGGTGTGAAATTGTAGCTTTCGGTGCGGAAGAAGAAGTTATGGCGTTGCAGCGGTAGCGTTGTGTAGGCCAGAGATAACAGGGCAATAATCCAGGACTCAGTATGGAACTAGAACAGATTTTGCAGCAGGGCCTGGAGGCGGTGTCCAGCGCTAAGGATCTTAGGGCCTTGGACGAGGTTCGCGTGGCCTACTTAGGCAAGAAAGGCGCGATGACTGATCTGCTTAAAGGCTTAGGTAAGCTGCCTGCAGCTGATCGACCTGCGGCTGGTGCGAAAATCAACGAAGCTAAGCAAACTTTGCAAATCGCTATTGGTGAGCACAAAGACGAGCTGGAAGCTGCTGCGTTAAGTGCTGAATTGGCATCAGACCGACTGGATGTCTCTTTGCCTGGAAGACCGCCACCGCCAGCTGGGCTGCATCCTGTCTCTCAAGCCCTGTATCGGATTGAAAGCATATTTACCGGTGCCGCGTATAGCGTGGTCAGTGGACCTGAAGTAGAGAACGATTATTACAACTTCGAAGCGCTGAATATTCCCAGCCATCATCCGGCAAGAGCCATGCACGACACCTTCTACTTTGGGGACGGCAGCCTGTTGCGCACGCATACGTCGCCAAGCCAAGTGCATACGATGGAGGAGCAACAACCACCTATTCGAGTGATCTGTCCGGGGCGAGTCTATCGTCGCGACTCCGATCTCACTCATAGCCCAATGTTTCATCAGGTAGAGGGGCTGGTTATAGATCGTGGCGTGAGTTTTGCTGACCTAAAAGGCACGGTGATTGATTTTCTGCAACGCTTCTTCGAAAAGACGTTACAGGTGCGATTCCGGCCATCTTACTTTCCCTTTACCGAACCTTCAGCCGAAGTGGATGTCCAATGCGTGCACTGCTTGGGCAAGGGCTGTCGTGTGTGTAGCCACACCGGATGGTTAGAGGTACTTGGGTGCGGCATGGTGCATCCAAATGTATTGGCAATGGCAGGCCTGGATACCGAAGTGTATTCGGGATTTGCCTTTGGTTTTGGTGTTGATCGTTTGGCTATGCTGTTGCTAGAGGTTGACGATTTAAGGCTATTTTTTGAAAACGATCTGCGTTTTCTTCGCCAGTTCAATTAAGGATTCGGGTACATGAAATTTAGCGAAGCGTGGCTGCGCCAATGGGTCAATCCGCCGTTAGAGCGTGATGAATTGTTGCACCAAATGACCATGGCTGGTTTAGAAGTAGACGGCACTGAGGCGTTAAATGGCGCATTCAGTGATGTGGTCGTTGCGAAGATCTTGAGCGCTGATCAGCACCCGGACGCGGACAAGCTGCGAGTGTGCCAAGTTACTGACGGGGAAGAAGAGTACCAAGTGGTTTGCGGAGCGCCTAACGCGCGTCCGGGACTATTAACAGCCTTCGCCAAAGTAGGTGCCAAGCTGCCTGGAGACTTCAAAATAAAGCAAGCTAAGTTACGCGGAGTGGCATCGTTTGGCATGTTGTGCAGCGAAACTGAGCTAGGCATTGGCGATGATGATGCCGGTATTATGGAATGCGACGTGCCGATAGGCACTGATCTGGCAAGCTATTACTCCCAAGATCTACCGTTAAACGACGTCACAGTAGACGTAGATTTGACGCCCAATCGGGGTGACTGTTTGTCGCTTAAAGGCTTGGCTCGCGAGGTGGGAGTGCTGAATAACTTAGCGGTAGCCTATCCCGCTATTGAAGCCATACCGGCCACCACAGACAAGACCTTTGCCGTCAACGTTTCGGCAGGGCAGCAATGTCCGCGTTACTTGGGTCGAGTCATTGAAGGCGTTGATTTGAGCCGTCCCACACCGCGCTGGATGAGCGAGCGATTGCAGCGCAGCGGGCTGCGAACCATCGATCCCGTGGTCGATGTGACCAATTACATCTTGCTCGAATTGGGTCAGCCCATGCACGCATTTGATTTGCACCGTTTGCATGAGCAGATCGATGTACGGATGGCTCAGCCCGGCGATAAGTTGCAGCTGTTAGACGGTCAGAAGGTAGAGATCGACGAAAACACTCTGGTCATTGCTGATGCCAGTGGACCGTTGGCGCTAGCAGGCGTTATGGGTGGGCAGTTAAGCGGTGTTCAAGATTCGACCGAGGCAATTTTTCTCGAATGCGCGTTTTTTGCTCCGCTGGCCATTGCTGGAACGGCGCGTCGCTATGGTTTGCATACTGATGCGTCCCATCGTTACGAGCGCGGCGTGGATTTTCAGCTTCAGGAAGATGCTCTGCAACGCGCCACTGCTTTATTGCTAGACATTGTTGGCGGCGAGTGTGGGCCGATAACTGCAACCGTCCATTCACAGCACCTACCGAACAATGCGCCAGTGCTGCTGCGTGAAAGCAAGATTAACGCCCTTTTAGGCATTACAGCTGGCCCTGCACAGGTTGATCAGGCCCTGCAACGACTAGGTTTTGATGTGAACTCGCGTAACGATGGCGAGGCGGGAGTGGAATGGCAGGTGCACTCGCCCAGTCACCGCTTCGATATAGCCATAGAAGCCGACCTCATTGAGGAAATTTGCCGCATATATGGTTACAACAATATTCCTGTAACTGCCGTAGACATTAGCTTGTCGCTGGCGGCAGTGCCCTTACGTCAGCACAATGACCGACAGTTGAAGGAACAGATGGCCAGTCAAGGTTTTCAAGAAGTGATTACCTACAGTTTCGTTGATCCTGGCTTACAAAAGCTGTGCGATGGAGCGAGCGAGCCCCTTGCCTTGGCCAACCCAATGTCATCAGAGCAATCGGTTATGAGAACCACTTTGCTGCCTGGCCTGATTGATGTAGCTCGACGGAATGCGGCGCGCCAAATCGACAGTGGGCGGGCATTTGAGCTGGGTTTAGCGTTTCATCCAGGGCAGCAGCTGCAACAGATTCCTATGCTCGGCGGCATTTTGTGGGGGCGCCGTCTGGCGGAGTCGTGGCACGCAGAGGCGGCCAAGGTCGACTTTTTTGATGCCAAAGGGGCGGTCGAAGCTCTGTGCAGTTGGGCCGGCGTTGCCGTGAATTTTATTGCCGCCGCCGATGAAACCCTGCACCCAGGGCAAAGCGCTTGGGTATGCGACAAGCGATCTGGTGAAAGAATCGGGCGCTTGGGGCGTCTGCACCCGCGCATTGAAAAGCAGCTTGGGGTTCCAGAACTCTTTGTGTTTGAGCTGATCGCCGCTGCTGTTATGCGCAGGCCGTTGCGTCAGCACGGTCAGGTATCCAGGTTTCCTTCCGTGCGCCGTGACCTTGCGGTGGTGCTTGCGGAGTCGGTACCTGCTCAGCAGGTGGTGGATTCGCTGTATGAAACTTTTGACGAAAGTTGCACCAACATTAACTTGTTTGACGTCTATCAAGGTGAAGGCATTGATTTTAATGAGAAAAGTCTTGGTCTGGGCTTGACCTTCCAAAGTCAAACCACCACCCTTACGGAAGAAGAAGTGAATGGCCTTGCCCAGCAGGCCATCGCCTTACTCAAAGATCAATACGGGGCGCGCCTGCGATAGCAGAAGCAGGATTTGGGCACCGATTAAGGGTTAATGATGAGCGCACTTACAAAAGCAAAAATGGCAGACCAGTTATTCGACGAACTAGGTTTGAACAAGCGAGAAGCGAAGGAAATCGTCGAGCTGTTCTTTGATGAGATATTACAGTCGCTGGAAGGCAACACTCAGGTAAAACTTTCGGGTTTTGGCAATTTTGATTTGCGTGAAAAAGGCGAACGCCCCGGGCGCAACCCCAAAACGGGTGAAGAGATTCCGATCAGCGCTCGTCGTGTGGTGACCTTTCGACCCGGGCAAAAACTTAAGGCCAGAGTCGAGGCGTTTGCCGGGCATCCTGTCGACTATAGCGGAAGTAAGTAGGGGCTCCTTAGATGCTTGAAGTTAGCAACAACGGCGAATTGCCGGCGATTCCAGGGAAAAGATACTTTGCCATTGGAGAAGTCAGCACGTTGTGCGACGTTAAACCGCATGTGCTGCGGTATTGGGAGCAGGAGTTTTCTCAGCTTAAGCCCATGAAGCGTCGCGGCAATCGCCGTTATTACCAGCGCCAAGACGTCATTTTAATTCGGCAGATTCGAGCGCTGCTGTATGACCAGGGCTTTACCATTGGCGGAGCGCGCCAGCGCTTGTTGGGTGAGGACGCTAAGGAAGATGTCACGCAATCCGGCATGTTGATCAAACAAATGATCAGCGAGTTGGAAGCTCTGCTGCAAGAGCTCAAAGCCTGAGTCAAGATACCCAGCCATTAGACCGCTAGGTCAAAGCAGGCAGAATATTCTTTTTGTTGCATGCAAACCGTGGCGAGCTGCGGAGCAAACGTTGAATAAACCTATCGCCCTGATCACCAAAGTTAAAACCATCTCTATATGCGCTCTTCTCGCGTTGAAGCCAGTTTACGCGGTTGCTGATAACCCGAGTGAGACTGAGACAAGGTTAGAGCAGCAAATCCATAGCGCGCGCCCGCAGGGCCTTAACTTGCAACAATTGGTTGCCGAAGATTACGTTTATGCGGCCCAGATAGGGCCACTCAAGGCAGGGTTTTTAGATATTTCGCTCTGGGCCTCGGCGCTGAATTTTGAAATCTTGGGTCGTTTTGAGAGCTCAGTTGCACTGAGTAGATTCTATACCTGGAATGGCACTTTTGCCTCGGCTGGGCGCTGGGGCGCCGCTGCGCCAGAAACCGATGGTTACTTTGTGAAAAGCGAAAGTTCAGACGATCGTTTGAAGCTGGTGGTCATGGGCAAGCATGACGTTAGACGTCTCAAAGGCAGAGAGCGATCTTTCGAAACTCTGGCCAGACCCGAGGGTGCAGATTTGGTTTCAGCCTTATTTTTCACCCCGGGCTGCTATCAAGGAGACTTGGTAAACGATGGTGAGGATACGTTTAGAATTTCGCTGTTGTCGCAAAGCCAGGAGTCGATACGCCAGCGCTCGGGTCTCTATTCAGGCCCAACATTGCGATGCGAATATCGTGTTCGCGATCGCAAAGGTCGCAAACGTAGGGTAGTCATTCAAATGGCCGAATTAGATGGACGCGCCGTAGCAGTTCGAGTGCGGGTGAAGGTTGCCTTGATTCCCGATCCGATGCTGCGCCTAATCATTGGCTGATAGCTGCCGGCTACCTATCAGGCAGGCCGGTGTCCCGGCTATAGGCAATCACGCTAAAGGTAATCAGGCTAAAGCTGATAGAGCGAGATACCTAATGCTTGAAACGAATCTGTTATGTCTTGTTTCTACACTTGCGCCATCCGAGCGTGTTCATCACTAAAGCGCTCAAAGTAAAAAAGAACAAATGGCGAGGTTAATTGCAGGTGACAGATGCTGCGGATTTCTCTTTGGTACGCTGTTTAGTCGCTGAAAGCGTGGGCACGGCTTTGCTGCTAGCGACGGTAGTGGGGTCGGGCATTATGGGTGTGAACCTCAGCCAGGGTAACGATGCGATCGCGTTGCTGGGCAACACCTTGGCCACTGGGGCAATTTTGTATGTGCTGATTACCACCTTAGGTCCGATTAGTGGCGCTCACTTTAACCCAGCAGTAACCATAGTCATGTGCATCAAGCGGCAGCTAAACGCTGCTGCGGGAGCGGGTTATATCGCCGCCCAGGTGGTGGGCGCTATAGCTGGGGTAATGTGTGCCCATGGCATGTTCGACTTACCGTTGCTGCAATCCTCGCAAACCCCGCGAACTGGCGCGAATCAATGGTTTGCAGAAGGCGTCGCCACATTTGGCCTGCTAACTACGATCTTGCTGACCGTGCGTTTTCGTGCCGAAAGCGTGGCGCTTGCAGTGGGCTTATACATAACGGCAGGCTATTGGTTCACCGCGTCCACGAGCTTCGCAAACCCTGCCGTCACTTTAGCAAGAAGCATGACGGATACTTTTAGTGGCATTGCCCCACAGCATGTCGCTGGTTTTGTGCTTGCACAAATCGTCGGCGCATTGCTCGCTCTTGCATGGACGGCCTGGCTGCTCAATGACGCTGATCGGTAGTCAGCCAGGAACGCCGACTAGCCAAAGTCTGCGGCGCTATGGCGCTCGGGCACTCTAGTTTCTTCAGGGCCCCATGGTCGGTTCACGCGTCGGCCGCGTTCCACGGCAGGTCGAGCCTGAATCTGCTGAGCCCACCTAGCAACATTGCGATAGCTGGCTGCCTCGATGAATTCTGAAGATTGATATAGGTTGTTGATTACCAATGCGCCGTACCAAGGATAGTTGGCCATATCAGCAATGTTATAGCTGTCACCACAGAGGAATTCGCGCTCTGCCAGTACCTTGTCTAACACATCCAGCTGGCGTTTCACCTCCATGGTGTAACGGTCGATGGGGTACTGCAACTTAGTTGGGGCGTAGGCATAAAAGTGTCCGAAGCCGCCACCCAAATAGGGTGCACTACCCATCTGCCAAAACATCCACGACATGCATTCCGCTCTGGCGCTCGGCTCAGTTGGCAAGAACTCGGAGAATTTCTCGGCGAGGTACACCAAGATCGCGCCAGACTCAAACACCCGTGTACCCGGCTCAGTGCTGCGATCAAATAGCGCGGGGATTTTCGAGTTTGGGTTGATCTGCACGAAGCCGCTGCCGAACTGATCGCCTTTGCCGATGCGAATGAGAAAGGCATCGTACTCGGCGCCGGTATGACCCAGGGCTAGCAGTTCTTCAAGCAATATCGTTACCTTTACCCCATTGGGTGTGGCTAAAGAGTAAAGCTGCAGGTCATGCTCGCCGACCGGTAGATCTTGCTCATGGGTTGCGCCAGCAACAGGGCGATTGATCGACGCAAACTTGCCACCATTTTCGTTTTCCCATTTCCATACGCTAGGTGGTTGATATTCGTTTTCCTCAGACACTGCTTTGCTCTCCCATTAAGCCGGCGACGAAATCGCGGTAACGCAGGGTAGAGGTAATGTGCATCGACATAAAGAGGCCAATTTGCGGGATTTGTCGGCTGCTCGAAGTTGGCGGTCCAGTCAAGGCAAGCCCAACCAGACTAAGGCCGGTTTTGCGACGCCTCTAGTTTTTGTCTGCCCAGCGTTTTATGGATAAGAGATCTTTACGGCTAACAGGCTCGTGCAGTTATTCAGACACCATTAGCCGGTTGTCTTCGCTGCGCTTTAACCAAAGGCTTGGCTTCAGGGCAGGCAGCTCGCTTAGGCCGACCGTCTGCAATAGATCCGTGCATGCTGCCGTGGCGGTGACGCTGCAATTTTCCAAGTAGCGCTGTGATCGTTGCATCAGCCAGACCGCATATAGATTGCAGGTGGGTGCTGGACGGTCCGTTTGCTGTGCACTTTGCAACGAATACTGAGGCTGCTGGCCGGCTTCTGTCATGCTCTGCCCTGGCGCTAATCCATCTTGTTGGGCCGCCTGGGTCCAGATTTGAGCGTTGCGGGTAAAGTGTTCGCCGTATTGGGCGACCAGATGCTGGAGTAAGGCGATAAACGTATCGGGTAGCGCGTCGCCGTCCGGATAGGCTACCGGCTCAGCAAAGAATTCGGGCGCAATAACCTCGGGGGTCAGCATATGCTCTACCCAACGAAACGTGCGAGGGGCATGATTTTGCATGGTTTGCAGTGGCACTGGGTCACGACCCAGGTGGGCGTGCATCGCCCCCATGATGGCGTAGTCTGCGGCGCTAGGATGCCCGCCTAGTAGATAAGGGTGAGATGTAAAATGCGCCTCTAACAGGCTCAATAAGGCGATAAATTCCTCATCCAGCTGGGCTCGCGCTGCATCGCTGATGTCTAATTTGCCGCGGCTGAGCATGCGCTCAGCGATGACGTTGCCGTAGTGCACGAGTTCTTCGTCTGTACCCTGGGGGCGAAACGAACGGCCGAAATCCATTTTTACGAAGTGGTCGTTGCCGGCAAAGTACCAGCGATGCTTCCATGCCAACTGCACCAAGCCCTCACTGCCCAACAATTCCATCAAGTGCACGGCAAGGCGTTGTTTCGGCGTGGTCGGAAAAGCCGGTAAGTCGGGAAAACGTTCCTCTAAATAGTCGACGATGGCTACGGAATCTTGCAGCACCAATCCCTCTGGGGTTGCTAATTGGGGAATGCGATGGGTGCCTGAGTTAGGGCGCACCATTTCGCGAAACTGTGGAGAGCTAGGCAGGCGCTCGACAAAAGGAATGCTTTTCTTGCGCAGATAACAGCGCACCTTGGCCGTGTAATACGACGCATAGCTTCCATACAGTGTATACGTTGATTCCATAGTCCCTCTCCGTGTGCATTTGCTCGGCGCATAACTCCGCTGTTGCGAAGTCTACTGCACCAGCGGTCCGAGGTGTGCGGTATTGCCGCCGGTGGAAGGACTACGTTCAGACTTTGAGAAGATCGTTGATTGCTCGGTCAATGGCCTCTTTGCCAATGGGATCCATGCCGCCGCCAGCTATATGTCCCATCTTTGATTCGATCACCCGCAACTGAGCGTTGGGCATTTGGCTTACTTCGTATTCGCTGTCGGCAATCCTGAAGTAAAGGTCGCTGCGGCTGGGCAGCACAATGGCTTTTGCCGAAATGGCGGCGAGTGCTGCCGGGAAATCGCCGTTGAATTGATCGTTGTTGGCAATGTTTGCCAACTGCCAGGTGTGCAGCATGCCTAACAGGTCATTGGCCTCGCGGCGGAAAAAATAGGCCTTCATAAAGCCAACTACATCATCGAGGTTATCTAGGCCGATGGTTTTATAGAGCTGTTCACGAAAAAACGCCTGCGAAAAGACCCAGCCAGAGTAAACGGTCGCGAACGCATTCATGCCCGCTTCAGGCGTTTCGCTATAGTGGCCGGCGGCAAATTTCTGATCCGCCTGTAGTGCGCTTTTGGCCCCTTCTAAAAACATCCAGTTGTGCTCGGATATTTTGGCCGCGCCACAAATCGGTAAGATGGCGTCCACCATGTCCGAATGCTGAGCGCCCCATTCGAACGTTTGCAGGCCGCCCATGCTGAAGCCCATCACCAGGCGCAGTCGCTGTATGCCAAGCTCTTGAGTAATAAGCTGATGCTGACAGCGAACATTGTCATGAACTGTCATGGCCGGAAAGTTAGCGCCGTTGAACGGTGCAGGGGTGTTGCTAGGTGAGGACGACTCTGAGTTGCTCAGCATGTTAATGGTGATCACACAGTAGTCTTGCAAGCTCAGATTGTCGCTTTCTACGATCAAGTCCTGAGCATCCACGTGGGTTGCTGAGTAAGAGGTCACAATCAAAATGCAGTTGCTCTTAGCCGCGTTCATGGCGCCGCTAATGGTATAGACCAGAGTAAGATCCAAGGTCACGCCATGCTGAGTGGCGAAGTCTTTGATCGGGTAAGTTCGCAACTGCATATCGACTCCTGGCAACTTATATTCGCGCTTTAGCGCTGGCAGCTTATTCGTCTGCAACCAGTTCTTGTTTGTACAGCCGCGTGGCTACGAGCAGGTCGCTGTTGTATTCGCGAAGGGTAAGGATTTTGCCAGCTTTGAACTTAAACACGAATACATACTTATTGTCGTAGAGCCCGTTTATGCCGTCCGCTTCGCCTTCAACAATTAACGCGACGCCGCTCTCGTCAGCGATGCTATCCATGACCTCGAGGCGTCTAAATCCTGCAGGGACCAAGGGTGTTACAACTTCTGGCAGCCAGACAGAGAAGTAAGTGGTCTTGTCATAAGAGACGTTGGAAATTTGCGTGCGTCCCATAAAGACAAAGTCAAAGTCGTCATGCACCAGGTCCTTTACAACCTCCGGCTCGGCAAGCAGTTTGTTCATAAAGAGGGTGGCGGTGGCAAGGTTGTCAGCACTACTTGTTGGCGCCGCAGGTTCTGCGTGGTGGCCAGCGAAGGCGACGCTAGAAAGGGTAACTAGCAAAGTTAAAAGGGTTGTTTTTATTGTCAATTTTGGCCTCTTTGGATGATTGTTGTGAGTCGGCGTTGCTGGTATCCGCAACGCCAATCGCAGCATTTACGCGTTGACTGCTCGCGAGAGTGCGTCGCGAGCAGTATTGTTAGAGAAATCCTACTCGAAAATTTCTCCTCCGCAAGCCGAAGCGGTGGTGCCATATTTTTCAAAGGCCTTAATCACATTGGCTCCGGTGCGCCAGCGATGAACTTCATCAGGACCATCGACCAAGCGCTGTGAGCGAATGCCGGTGTACCAACGGGCCAGCGGAGTGTCGTGGCTATAGCCTAGAGCTCCGTGCAGCTGAATTGCTGTATCCACCACTTGATGAACCATGTTGGCAAGAAACACTTTAGCTATGCCGTTTTCGTTGCGCAGATCCATGCCGTTTTCTGCCTTGTAGGCAATATGCATCAGCATCAGGCGCGCCTTATAAATTTCGGCAGCGCAATCTGCCATCATCCAGCGTACGCCTTGGCGATCGGCCAGGCGCTTACCAAAGGTGTTGCGACCGATTACATGCTCCGCAGCAAGATCGAGTGCCCTTTGCGCCATAGCCACATTGTGCATGCCATGTCTAAGTCGGCCATAGGCCAAACGATGCTGTCCCATATTGAAGCCCTGGCCACGACCACCAAGAATATTTTCTCTGGGCACGCGCAGATTGTCGATCTTGATCTCCGAGTGACTGCCACCCAGCTTTAAACCAAGATCGGTATGCGGTTGCATGGTTTCGATATTGCGCAAAATTTCATAGCCTGGGTTAGGCAACTCAACGATGAAGGTGCTGTACTGTTCGTGACGTGCTGCGTCCGGATCGGTTTTAGCCATCACCACGGCAATGTCGGCCACGCTTGCGGATGAGCTAAACCATTTTTCCCCGTTGAGCACCCATTCATCGCCATCCAGCACAGCGCTGGTTTGCATGCCAGTAGCATCAGCGCCAGCAGCTTTTTCCGTCATGGAATAGCAGATGCGTTTTTCGCCATTAAGCAGCGGCTTGAGAAATTTCTCGCGCTGATACTCGGTACCATGCTCGAGCAGCGTCAGCATAGTGGCATCGTCAGGGCCCTGAGTATTTAGCGATAGGGCACCGAGAAAGCTCTCGCCTAATTCCATTTGTACCAAAGCATTGGCCAAGGGGCGTAGCCCCATGCCGCCGTGTTCCACTGGAACAAACGGGCACCAAAGGCCCTGGCTTCTGGCCTTGGCGCGCAGTTCGCTCAGCACCGAATCAAAATTGTCTGCGGTGCAAGCTGCCTCGGCAGGTATGCAGGTTTCTTGCACAAAGTTGCGCACCTTGTCCCGCACCGCCTTAGTTTCTTCCGGTATTTGAAAATCGATCATTTGGTATCTCCCCTGTACTCAAATTATTTGCGAAGCGTAAATGCTCTGGCTCAACCTTAGCACGGCCACGCACCTGTTTAGTCGGGTCGGCTTGTGTCATGTTTATCCCATGAGAATAGTGCTGATGGCACTTGCGGCTTTCTTTGCAGCGTCTCTAGCTCGATGATTGGCTTTGAACAAGGATGGATATGTACGCATCGGATCAACCCTATTACTCGCAGCGATCGCCGATCGCTGCAGACAATCTTGTCGCCACATCTCAGCCGCTAGCTACCCAGGCGGGTATTCAAGCTCTGCGGCAGGGCGGCAATGCGGTGGATGCCGCATTGGCAGCGGTGATTACGCTGACTGTGGTTGAGCCAAATAACAACGGTCTGGGCAGCGATGCTTTCTGTTTGCTATGGGATGGCCAGCAAGTAGTCGGCCTTAATGCGTCGGGTCGTGCACCTAAGGCATGGATACCGGAGCGCTTCGCAGGATTGTCACGCATGCCACTGCTGGGTTGGGACAGTGTCACAGTGCCAGGCGCGGTCAGCGCGTGGGTTGCACTGAGCGAGCGCTATGGGCGTCTACCGTTCGCCGATCTGTTTGAATCAGCAATTCACTATGCCCGCGAAGGCTTTTTGGTTGGCCCAAAGACGGCCTATTATTGGCACTTGTTACGCAACCAATATACTGATTACGCAGATTTTGCAGAACACTTTTTGCCAGCCCCGGCGAGCGGCGAGCGCTTTGTTCGCTCGGATATGGTGGCGACACTGAAGGCGATTCGCGACACTAAGGGTGAAGCGTTTTATCGTGGGCAGCTAGCGGCGACCATCGCCAAAGCCAGTGCAGCGGCGGGTGGCGGTCTAACACGACAAGATCTCGCCGATCACCAGGCTGATTGGGTAACGCCGGTAGTGCAGGCCTATCGAGGAGTAGAGCTGCATGAGATTCCGCCTAATGGTCAGGGCCTCGCGGCGCAGATTGCATTGGGCATTCTTCAGCATCTGCCCGTAGAAACTCTTGATTCTGAGGCCTATTTCCACCAACAAATCGAAGCGATGAAGATCGCCGTGCAGGCGGCTAGCGAGCACTTTGCAGACATCGCTGGGATGAAAATTAGCGTGGAGGAACTTCTGGCTCCAGATTCATTGGCTCGGGCGGCTAAGCGTATTGGGCCTAGGGCACTACCGCTGCCGCCTATGTCTTTGCCTGTTGGCCACGACACGGTTTATCTTACCTGCGCGGATGCTGACGGCATGATGGTGTCGTTTATCCAGTCAAACTTTCGTGCGTTTGGCTCGGGCATAGTCATTCCTGGCACCGGCATCGCGATGCAGAATCGCGGATCAGGTTTCTCGTTGGACCCAGAACACCCGAACTGTGTAGCCCCTGGTAAGCGTCCTTTCCACACAATCATTCCTGGCTTTGTGACCAGCCAGGGTGCGCCCGCTTTGAGTTTTGGTGTGATGGGTGGGCATATGCAGCATCAAGGCCACGTGCAAATGGTCAGCCGCATATTTGACTACCAACAAAACCCCCAAGCCGCCAGTGACGCGCCGCGCTGGCATGTGTACCCAGATTGCAGCGTCGGGCTTGAGGCAGGTATCTCCGAAGAGATCTGCGCTGGCCTTAAACGGCGCGGACACGAAGCGCGGTATGACTCAACTGAGAGCACCTTCGGCGGCGCGCAACTCATACAGAGAATGGCTGATGGCTATGTCGGCGGCTCGGACCATCGCAAAGAGGGCTATGTTGGCGGCTTCTAGACAGTAAGCCGCACTTCAGAAGGGACTGCCCCTTAGATGGGCGCTCCTCCTTGCACGATCACCCGATGCATATGGCGGCGGTGCCCCTCATAGTCATTCACAGCGTTGTGAAAGACACAGCGGTTGTCCCACATGGCTAGAGAACCACGCTGCCATTGAAAACGGGTCACAAACTGTTCTTGGGTGGCATGCTGCTGCAAAAATTTAAAGATGGGTACGCTCTCCTCTCGACTCCAACCTTCGATATTTACGGTGTGCGGCAGACTGCAGTAAATGCTGTGGTTGCCAGTTTCGTCATGGGTGCGAATAATTGGATGACTTACTTCAGATTCTGCGAATGAGTCGTCGCCACCGTAAGAAGTGCCCAGATTAGTCTTGGCACTCTTCGATGCGTAAAAACCACTGGAGCCATGCACAAGTTTTGGTGAATACACGCCGCTAATGCCTAAAAGGAATTTCTGCATCGCTGGGCTCAGAGCAGAAAATGCAGCCGTTGCATCGGCAAACAAGGTATCCCCTCCAACTGGCGGCACTTCTACCGCGTACAGCAGCGTCGCCTTGGGCGGCAGCGCCTGATATGACGTATCCGTATGCCAGCCACCGCCAAAATTCATCTTCGCATCAGCCTCTTTAATAATCGGTATGACGTAAGCGTTGGAATCTACCGGTTGCATAAAAGGATACTGATCTAACTCGCCAAATCTTGCCGCGAAGTTGGCCTGGTCTGTTGGGCTCAGATTTTGATCGCGGAAGAACAACACGTGGTGCTCTAGCCAAGCCTTGTGTATTTCTGAGATCACTTCAGATGCCAGATCTTTTGCCGGATCTTTTGCCGGATCTTCTGCCAGATCTTTTGCCAAATCTACGCCAGATACCACGGCACCTATTGGTCCAACGCTATCATCTACTGTGATGTGCTGATAATTGCTCATAACGAATCCTCCCTGGCTGATTCTTATAGCACTTTGCTTGCGCGCAAAAAACCCAAGCGAGCGTTAGATTGATCGATACAACCAGATGCAATAGGGTCAGAAAGGTAGCGACGAGATTAATGGCGCTGGCCTAAATATCCGGGGAGGGATACATGGAGACAAAAACGGTTGCGGTATTTATTGGCGATGATGCTTCGCCAGAGGTCATGGTCCCTGCGGTCGCGCTAATCGAAGACATGCAGCTAGGCATTGAGTTCATAGAGCCAGTGATTGGTAAGGCCGCCCAAGCCGAGACTGGCAGTTTCTTCCCTGCTGAGGCTAAGGCCCAGGTTGATGCAGCGGACGCGACCTTTTTTGGGTCTACTAGTGGCGATAGCACCCAGGCGCTATTTTATTTGCGCTGGGGCAAGCAAACCTACGCCAACGTGCGGCCATGCCGATATTTTGCTGGCTTTAACTCGCCATTGGCGAAGCCTGAAGGCATCGACTTCATTGTGTTGCGAGAAAATCTTGAAGACCTGTACCTCGGGCTTGAGGGCGACACAGACGATCTGGCAGCGCTAAATCTCTATTCTCGTCATGCCAGGGCAAATCTGGCTGAGCTGGGCGCTGGCAAGTACAGCATCAAGGTTATTACGGAAGCAGGCTCAGAGCGCATTATCCGTTATGCATTTGAGCTGGCGCGCAAACGCGGCGGCCGTCGGAAAGTCACGTTAACCAGCAAATACAATATGCTGGCAGTGGCAGACGGTCTGTTTTTGGAAATTGGTAAGGAGCTTGCCAAGGAATACTCTGATATCGAGTTTGAGCATTTTATTGTCGATGACTTTCTGTGCCGCATGATCTTAGATCCGCATGCCTTAGATGTTGTGGTAATGCCCAATTTGTATGGCGACATTATGTCCGACGGTGCTGCTGGATTGATCGGCGGCCTTGGTTTGGCGCCATCGGGATGTTACGGCGATGACTATGCCTACTTTGAGTCCGCTCACGGTACCGCGCCTGATATAGCTGGTCAGAATATTATTAATCCCACAGCAACTGTGTTATCCGCGGCCATGATGCTGGAGTATCTAGGCATGGGCGATGCCGCGCAGACATTAGAAGCGGGGGTGAGGTCGATTTACGCCACTGGCCAGTGTTTAACTCGCGACCAAGGCGGAGCGAGTAGCACTAGCGATTTCTATTCGGCCTTGCGATCCCAGGTGCTATGACCCTACAGGTGTCGGTATCCATCACTCGCTAGTATTGGTAGAGCGTAGCGAGACAGAGGATCAAGCACAGCCGCAGATGGAAACTTTAGGTCAGGGCGCAATGCTCTCTGGCAAAAAGTCGCTCAAGGTAGTGTTGCAGAGCAGGGCGCGATTTAAGTAGCGATGCTTTGCGCGCCCAGTTGACTGTCCAACCAACAATAATGTCCGTAAGGCTAAACGCATCGCCAAGTAAGAATTGTTGGTTGCTAAGCTGCTGCGCAAGCACATCCAGGCCCGCTGCTGCCAGTTGCTGATTCGTCGTTATGGCGAAACTCGAGTGTTCGTCGTCGGGGTCTAGGCGGCCGAGTTGGAAGCTATGCCATAGGTAAGCTTCGATCTCGGATTGAGCAAAGCTCACCCACTGGCTGTGCAGGCTGCGCTCAGCCGAACCACTTGCCGCCAGCAGAGTATTGCCTGGGGTGACGTCACATAGGTGTTGGCAAATCACCGCGGACTCGAACAGGGCCAGGTCGCCGATCTTAGCTGCAGGCACCTTGGCTTGAGGGTGTACCAGTCGCAGTTCGTCACTGCCAATCAATCCGTCGTAATGCTTGTACGCAACGTTGAGCCCGAGCTCATTGACGGTCCATACGCATCTGGCTGCTCGGTTACCACCTGCGCCGTAGATGGTGATGTCTGAGGTCGAGATATCTGTGCTCATGAGTAATGTTCTAACAGTTGGACGATTGCACAGTCAGCCTACTCAAATTGTTGGGAAGGAGCTACCAAACTTCACCATACGGGCGAATTACCGAC